>Ga0233442_1000025_pt1 | contig 201485 bp, 170 predicted proteins | sample SI_123_September_3_FD_182789 | JGI IMG/M metagenome (GOLD analysis project Ga0233442, IMG submission 182789) | Seawater microbial communities from Saanich Inlet, British Columbia, Canada - SI_123_September2016_150_MG | ecosystem: Environmental > Aquatic > Marine > Inlet | place: Canada... | reverse complement strand
ATCACTTCCCCATAATCGATTGAAGTGTTTTTCTTTATAGCTTATTTGTTCAGGATACATTGTGTTGAGTAGATGTAAAACTTGAACCCCAACATCAACACTCTCATAAATATCGCGATCAATAATTTTTATCTCGATTCCTTGACATAGTTGATTCTCAAATTTTGGATTCCATGCCATGCCTTCGATGGTTTTGGGGGTGAATGATTTTGGTATAAATACAACGCCAGGCAGATTTAATTTATTGAGTGCTTGGGAAAATGTTTGACTCTCAATCCATGGTGCGCCAAACCATTTGAAGGGGTGTTGGGTTCCGCGGCCTTCACTCACATTTGTTCCTTCTAATAGACACATTCCTGGATAAATAATTGCGGTTTCTAAATCAGGAATATTGGGAGAAGGTTTTATCCATGGAAGATCTGTTTCATCAAACCAAAGTGAAGGCGACCAACCAGTCATTGGAATTATCCGTAATTCAGGTATGGTGTTTATCCATTTATGTTGAATGATTTTTTTACCTAAATCTCCAACTGTTCCGCCATAACGAATGGGGATTGGATAATATCCTACAAAAGTTTGGAAGTTCATATCTAAAATGGGTCCTTCGATTTTATCGCCACGAATAGGATTGGGTCGATCGAGTATCCAAATGGGAATATCCAATTCTCCAGCAGATTCCATGACTAAGCCTAAGGTGGTAATGTAGGTATAAAAACGGGCGCCAATATCTTGGATATCATATAATATTAAATCAATTTCTTCGAGCATATCTGGTGATGGTTTTCGGTTTTTCCCATACAAACTTATAACTTCAGGCAAAGGAATCTCTTTCCCGTCGTAATTGACTTTTTCTCCTGCGGCCGCTTCCCCAAATAAACCATGTTCAGGCGAAAATATCACGTTTAAGTCTATCCCATCTAAAGCCATGAGTCGCTTATAATTAGGAATACCCTTTTTGTCAATTCCTGTATGGTTTGTAACAAGGGCGATAGATTTCCCCTTTAATTCTTCCGATAATGAGTCGAGTAAAACATCTAATCCTGTTTGGACAGATTGAATTTCATTGGGTGGCGTTTCTCTATTTTGATACATAAGCGATTGGGTTTGATGAATTGAAATGGGGGGACTTTGACATGACATAAAAATAAGGAATGATAAGGATGCTATGTGTTTCATTGTTTTGAATCCAATAAATCTAAAATGATCTGTGAGGGATGATTAAAGTGTGATACAAAATCTATGGATTTGCTTTGAATCGTGTTTAATAAATCACTTTGATTCAAAAGGGAGAAAAAAGTCGAAAGCTCTTCTTCAGTTCGGACGATAGTGCTAATGTCTTCTTGCACTAATGAAACCGCCTCATCTAAAATGTGGAAATTTGGGCCGTAAGCGATGGCGCAGGCATGAACAGCGGGTTCGATAACCGAATGGACACCTCGTCCGAATCCAGCACCAATATAAGCCAAATCTGCATAAGCATATAAATCAGCCAATAAGCCAATTCTATCGATAAGAATGCAGGAGCTTTTTATATTGTCATCCAAATGAGAATATCGAATCATTGAGATATTTATTGTGTTAAATTGAGATTCGATGTTTTGTAAAGTTTTTTCATCTACTTCGTGTGGGACTAAAATAAGTCTCTGTTTCACCGCTTGTAATGAAGTCTCTCCATTGGGAAAATGGGTGTGAATAGATTTTTTGACAAATGAAATATCAAATTCATCCATACTTCCAAAAATGATATTTTTCGTGGAATAAATTTCGTCAGAAAAAAGTTGTGGCTTCTCTTTTTTGCGATCCTGAATTTGATCAAACCTGGTGTCACCAATCACGTGAATTTTCTCTGAATTTGTTAGGGATTCAATCTGAGATTTGAGTCTATTCGAACCGGTAGTGATAATAGAAAAAAATGAGAATAAATAGCGTCCCAAACTTAAAAATAATGGTTTGACCCACAGAGAATTCTCGTGGATATTCCCATTGATGAAAAATAATTTAATGTGATGGGCATGTGCCAATCGAATCATATTGGGCCAAATATCATGACGGGTAATCAAAAAAATATCAGGTTTTATTTTCGCGTAAAAAGCATTCACAATCCAAGGAAGATCAAAGGGGAAGTAGCAAACAGCATCAAATAGTTTTGAATATTTTTCTTCCTCATAAATCGTAGGAGAAGTAAAGGTTTGGATGCAAAAATATTGTTTACGATTAATGCGTTTGAGTAAGGGTTTCAATTGTTCAAATTCGCCAGCAGAAGCGGCATGCATCATAAGCAATGTTTTGTTTCCTCTCTGATCAGAAAGAGCGTCTAAAACATTTTTTATAGATTGATTTTGCCCTCGAAGATGAATGCGAATCTTTGGGTTAAAGCATTTAATAATGTGTAAAAACCCCCAGATAACAGGGGAGAGGAGATTATAAAATAAATAAACCAGCAAAGGGAAAGCCCACTATCTGTTTGCTAAAATCCAATCCGCAAAATCTCTAAAAGCACCTTTTCCACCAGGAATTTTTGTAAGATAGTCAGGCGTGAACTGATTTTGAATCGGAGAATTTGCGGAAAGGGCAGTAAGCCCTACTGCTTTTAAGCATTCCAAATCATTGATATCATCTCCAATGTAAGCGATTTCATTTAAATCGATATTTTCAGATTCACAAATTTCTTTAAGGCGAGACAATTTATTTTGCTCACCCAAATAGAGATAAGGGATCTTTAATTTTTCCGCACGTTTTTGAACCATTTCAGAGTTTTCTCCTGTTAAAATCGCTATAGGAATTCCAATTTCTCTTAGGATTTGAACCGCCATTCCATCGTAAGTAGAAAAGCATTTCATCACATCGCCATCGGGTGAATAATACATACTTCCATCTGTCCAAACGCCATCAATATCTGTCGCAATTAATTTGATGTTTTTGATTCTTTTCTTTAATGAGGATTCCATTTTATTGTAAATCTTTTTCATAAATGACGGTATCGGCTGGAATCTCGTCGGTGGCTGTCATGCCCAGAATGTCGTTCATTTTTGTTGGAGAAAGGCCACTTCCGGGTCCTTTGGTAGTGAGCATATTTCGTGTGATTTTTGCCCCTTTCGGAATTGCTTTTAAGGAGACAATGCTTTTCGCTAATTTTTTGAAAACAGGCTTTTCTGAAGCTTGCATTTCTTTTTCAGGCTTTCCCATGGCTTGTTCAATATGTCGAATGTCCCGTACCATTTTTTGAAATCCTTGTGGTTCCAATGAGGCAGCATGATCTCCGCCTTTCATAGTTCGATCCAACGTAAAATGTCGCTCAATTATTTTTGCACCCAAAGCCACGGCAACAGGAGGGATGGCAATACCCAATTCGTGTCCAGAATATCCAATTACAGCATTTGGAAATGATTTTTGGTAGGTCTGCAAAACATTTAGGTTAATCTCATCAAATTGTGCTGGGTATGTGGAAGTGCATTGCAATACGGCAATTTGTGAATTGAAAGTTTCAACGTGTTTAACCGCTTTTTTTACCGTGGAGAAATCCGCCATTCCTGTAGATAGAATCATGGGTTTACTTTTTTGTGCTGTATGTTCCAGAAGAGGAAAGTTGGTTAAGTCTGCAGAAGCCATTTTGAAAAAGGGGACGCCTAATGTATTCAAAAAATCAATACTTTCTTCATCCCAGCCTGAAGCACAAAAATCTACATCTAAATTGTGAGCAAAATAGAACAAGGTATGATAATCATCTTCGGATAATTCTAAAGCGCGTTTGTGTTCGCCGTAAGTTGCACCAAAACTATTGCGATTATCATAGGGCATATCCAATCCTTCTTGCGTTAAAATCCGATGAATACTTCGTTTTTGGAGTTTGACAGCATCCGCACCTGAATCCTTTGCCGCTTGGATAAGCTCTTTGGCCAGCTGAACATCGCCTTGGTGGTTGATACCAATTTCTGCAATAATATAAGTGGCTTGGTCGGTTCCGATAGTTTTTTTATTGAATGTAATTTTGGGCATATTGTTTCGTCAGTTTAGTAATGATAAAATTTAATTAATTTTTACTGCGGTGCCATAAGCCAGTAATTCAGACATGGTCTGGGCAATCATGCTCGTAACAAAACGAACATTTACGACGGCGTCTGCTCCTTGATTTTCCGCATCAACAATCATACGTTCAATCGCTATTTTTCGTGCATCTGTCATGAGTTCAGTATAAGAACCAATTTCGCCTCCTACTATGCTTTTTAATCCAGCCATAATGTCTTTTCCGATATGCTTAGCTCTTACTACATTTCCTTTTGCGATGCCAAGCACTTCCTTAATCTCTTGATTTGGAATGGTTTCGGTTGTTGTAATTATCATAGTATTATCTCCTTAATTTTTATGAGCTAATGATTCTAAAAATGTAAAATCATCCAAAGTGTCAATTTGATGACCATATCTCTCTGAAAATGTAATATATCCAATTTTTCCGCCCAAGCGATTCCCCGTTTTTTCAAAATGCTTTTGGGTGAAAATGTAAAGAGAGCCATTTTCATCATAAGGGATTTCATTCGGTGCAAAATCTTGTCGGCGAGGTCGATTCACAAAATCATATTCTGCTTTAGCGGTTTCACCATTTGTTTTCCAAAAAAATTGATGCGTAGGCGTGAGACTTAAAAGAGAGTCAAACTTCCCATTTATAAAAATATCCAAAGCTTCATTGAGAGAATTTTTGGGTCGCAAAGGACTTGTGGCTTGAAGCAAAACAATAATATCAGGTTTGTCTTCAACTGTTTCTAAAAAGTGTTGAATGGCAGATTCTGTTGTGGCTGTATCTGTAGCGAGCTCAGCTGGACGGTGAATAATTTTTGTTCCACTCGATTCAGAGATTTTTGCAATCGCCTTATCGTTCGTAGAAACAAAAATCTCGTTGATATATTCACAAGATTTTGCGTATTCGATAGAATGAACGATAAGAGGTTTCCCTGAGAATGCTCGGATGTTTTTCTCTGGAACGCCTTTGCTTCCGCCACGGGCTGGTATAAATGCTGCGATGCTATTCTGATTTATATTTTTCATTATAATGTCTCTATCAAATTTAAAAATATTCCTTTGGTACACATATTACTTTCCATTGACAAGTTGTTTTATTTCTCCGTTTTGAATTAGACCTTCGATAAAAGTTTTTTCTGCATTTACATCGTGTTTTCCTGCTTTTCGAATAATCCCTTTGTCTTTAAACCATTTTTTCAATGGGCTATCAAAATAGTGACTCGAACTTCCTTGGAAAAAGTCAAATCCATGAAGCGTAATATCACATCCAAACAAATAAAGAAAATAGATGGCAAAAAATCCAGTTGTTGGACGAATGATTTCACTAGAAAGTTCCAGATCTTTCATGATCGGTAAGGGGAGCATAAAATATTTCTCTGTTCTTAATCGATTTTGAATACGTTTATGTATCGCCTCACCCTTTTGCTCTAGCACAGAAGGCGGAATCATGACAAAAATATTTTTGGGGATATTTGACCGTTTTTTGAGTCCTTGATTTGCACCATTTACCCAAATATCTGTCCGTGATCCAAGATACATTTCCATTCCATCTGTAACATAATTGTTAATACGTATAATTGTATCGAATTGATCAATAGTCGTTCCATTTTTTTTATCAATGGCACTTGGACCATTTCCTATGAGAATAATCCGTTGAGATTTGAGATTAGTCAAAAATTGGGGAATCTTGCCCATTGCAGAAAAATCCATAATGCTAAAGGGATTCCATATTATTTAATATGGTTTTATCATCGATGGCGACATGCCACTCTTTTACGGGTATTTCCCAGTTCTCACCATATTTTCCAGCTAAAAATTCATCAGAATATTTGGGGCGCCTGAGTCGATGTCCTTTGAACTTTAGATCTTCCAACTCATCTAATAAAGGGGCGGGATGATAGCCATTTCTCTGATGCACAACATATTTATAAACGAGTTCTTGAGTATCTTCGAGTTTTTCTCTATAAAAAATGAATAAATCAAGACATAAATTTGTAGGAAAAAAATAATAGCGCCGAGGATAAATTTTAATGAGTCGAACTTTTCCCAAATCCCAAACACCTTCTTTTTCGGGGAAATCATAGACTTTTATTAAATAGTTTGTTTTTCTTAGTGCTTTTAATAAGCGGTCAATTTGTTTACTAGAGTCAAAACGGACACCTAAGTCAATATCATGATCCCAATCCAATAGTTTGCCATCTCGATAAAGCCCGAGTAAGGTTCCACCTTCAAGCCACCAATGATTTTTATTTCGATTTAATATTTCAGCAATATCGAATAAAATATTTTCAGCTTCTTCAGTCGATTTTTGGTCAAAAACTATATCGTGTTTACGATAAGTGCTGGAGAGTAATTCTGTACGGTAATTAACTACAAAATCTTTTAAATCATGGGGTACGGGTAAAGAGCTGTTTTTATAATCTATTTTATCTAGAGGCAATATTGCTGAGATGGGGTAGCTTACTTCACGACCTTTTTCAGCAATAACGAATTGCTCCTTGATTTTAGTAAAGGGTATAACGATAATAAAATTGGGTGCTTTTCCCCCTGAATGTAATTTCCCACGTATTTTTAGCTGAAATCGCGCATGAACTCTTTTAGGTTTTACAATAATCTTTTTTTTATATAGAATCCATCCTAAGCGTAAATAGCGAAACCATGCAAAAGAAATGGGCAATTGATAAAGAACAATATTGAATCGATAGCGTTCTAGATTATTTTCAGATAGACCCAGTAAAGACTCATCTCCAAGCAGATGAGTGAGTCCCACTTGCCTCATTGCATCTGAAATAGTTTTAAGGGTTTGAATCATCGACTTACTTGGAATTGACTCGAATACTTTAAATTTACAATATGTCCTGTTTCTTCTCCTGTGCAGTAGAGCAGAATATCTTTTGCAACTCTTTCAGGAGCCGCGAGGAGATTTTTGTTTTCATTTGGGAAAGCTTTGTGGCGCATGGGTGTATCTGTTCTTGGAGGATTGATACAATTTACACGAATATGATAATCTAAAAATTCAGCCGCAAGTGATTGTGTTAAATTGTTTAAAGCTGCTTTAGAAGCGGCATAGACCGATTGACTCGAACGTCCTCTGTGAGATGAACTTGACCCAACAAACGTAAGCCATCCTCCAGATTTCATGGTATTTTGAGCCAATTGTGCGACTAAAAAGGCTGATCGTAAATTGATGTCCATTACCTGATTCCATTCCTCAATGCTTAATTCCACAAATGGCTTTTTAATAAATAAACCAGCTGTATGTATGATAATGTCCCATTTTTTATTGAGAGATTCAGGTAAAGTTATATCGCTTAAATCGACTTCCGATCCCAATGAAGTCACATGAGCTTTATCCTTTTTTAATTGTTTTTCCAAAGCGGATCCTATGCCACCTGTTCCACCGAAGATTAAAACATTTTTATTTTTAAAATTAGGATTTCCGCGCGTTTTACGAGCATTAATTTGCGTAACTCGTTCTGCCATATATAAATCATTTGACGATGTAATTTTGAAATTAAAGTGGGAGCCGGCAACAGAGAGACACTTGATGCCCATCTCCATTGCAAGGCGAATATCATCAGTCGTTTCTACAAAAATTGTCTCGTGTGCTTTAAGAATAACCTCATAACGAAATCCTTGTGGCGTTTGTCCTTGATAAAGAAAATCTCGCACAGGCATATCACTGATATAATTATCTTTAACTTCAATAATTGTGTCTGTTGCAGGGATTGCAACATCAACAGCATCCGCTTTATCCAAACCATCAAGCGCACGTTGAATGGTATCGTAATCCAAAAAAGGACGAGCTGCATCGTGAAGCAAAACTTTGTCTGTGCCGTTGGGGCAAGCTTTTAATCCATTATAAGATGATTCACGTCGTGTATCTCCGCCCAGGATAACTGTATGATTCGGGTATTCCGCAATGATTTCGGCTTTCCAATTGGCTGGAACAACCAGGATAATTTTGCCTATTTGAGGATGTTGTTCAAATGTTTTAATTGAATAATCAATCACACGATGACCATGAAGAACAACAAATTGCTTGGGTACTTCCCCGCCAAAACGTTCTCCTTTTCCTCCTGCGAGTATGATTGCAATATTCATATATTTATCTCAGTTATTGACGGCTAAAAGTGTATTTGATAGACTTATTTTCATCGCACAAAATAAAGAAGTCAAGACTTTGCTCAAAGTTGTTTTAATTGATTGGTCTCAATAAAATGGACAATCATTTTTGCCAATCGTTTATTTGTTTTTCCATCTGCTTTGTAACAATTTTGTTCATTCCAGTAATTTTGTTCTGACTTATATTTCTTAATATCTGAAAGGGCTAGATTAATCGTTTTTTCCAAATCTGCAGGTTTACACGTATGTCCCATAATCCAATCTTTGTCAAGAAAGGCACATTTGAAAGGACGATTTATGGGATCAGAAGCATCAATGAAGAATTTCAGTTTTTCAGGGTTCAGCCATGTCCCTGTCTTGCGTTTATCAGGGTTCGGAAAACAGCCAGGATAAGTAGGGAGTTCAATTTGAATGACAGGTTTTCCTAGAATTGAGGCTTCTCCAATAATCGAAGAAACATCGCTAATAATCAAATCTGCGAGTTTTATAAACTTTGTCGTTTCACCTGGTTTGTTGGGAACGACCGCATCGAACTTTTTAGCTAAACGATAATCAGCAGGATGGGGACTGATAATAAGGTTTGGGTATCCGTCTAGATATTTTGCGTTTTTAATTCCCCAAGTATTACTGTATTTCCCTCCCCAAGTTGGGGCAAAAAGAATAATGGGTTTTCTTGAATCTAATCCTAAACTCTGACAGGTTGATTCTCTGTCGATTTGCTTTGTGACAAAATTGTCCATTTTAGGCAATCCACCTAAAAGGCCATTTTTGAAGTCTGGATTTAGGGCTTTCATGATATCCATAAAAACAGGCCCAGGATAAAAAAGCAAATCGATAGAATGAAATGTATCGTAGCGATAAGCATAATATTTGACTGGACTCAAACCATGATCAACGTAAATGGTTTTTCCTTTCCATCCTGCGTTTTTAATTTGTGGAATGACGCGATCATAGGCGACAACAACATGTGGCGCTAATTCACGTATATACCGCTTAAAAATATTGCGGCGATGAATTTTAACCATCCGCGTTGACATATCGATACTTTGACAATGCTGAAACAAAGGTAACAAAGAAGCATATTCTTTTTCAGAGCTATAAATAAAATCAAGTTGAGAATTGTGGGAGATAAACATTTATTATTGCTGCGTGTTCATTAAATAGAGATGAAAACGCTATCCATGATTTATTTTAACAAGGTTACTTTTGTAGAAATGAATTGGTCTTGGTTTTGGAGCGAGACGATATATAAACCTGTTGGAGCAGAAATCCCTTTTTGATCTAATCCATTCCATGTCCATTGATGGCGAAGAGAAGCATTGAGTTGAATTCGCTCTTCTCGTATAATTTGCCCTAAAACATTTGTAATGATGATATTTACAAATTGCTCAGATTCAATTGTAGAAAAATCCAATGTAAAAGAAGTATTTGTTGGGTTTGGATAGAGAGTATGAATCGTCAATTTTTTTGGCTGAATGTCTGAATTAAAAATGTCAAGTCCAGATTCATAAAATGTAAGTATATGTTCCATAACTTCATCACGTTTGGATTCAGGATAAATGGTTTCAAATCCCACCGATAAAAGCAAGACTCCGCCTTGACTATTACTGTTCCCAAATGTGCCAAGATATTGTGTCCCCATCCCGCCACGACTGGCATAATCTACCCCATCAAATTTTGCACAAATTTCAGACCCGTTTTTAGGCTTAATACCGTCAGGCCAATCCACATTATAAGTGCCGTGATTTCCGTTATCAAAGGTGATATTTTCGATTCGATGCAAAGCGGTATTCGAAACACCATATCCAGAATAGGTGCCACCTTGTCCTCCAGCAGCATCTGAAATATATTCTGCTTTGAGGTAATGCTCAAAAAAGGTTTGGTCTTCAGTGCTACCTTGTGCAGATAAATCATAGCCGATTTCAGAACCAGACACAAAAAGGAATCCACCTTGCTCTAAGAATGATTTTATTTTATCTTGCTCCCCACCCGTAAATGCGCTGGTGGCAGTTCCTTCTTCCCCGAGAATCCAATCAACGATCTCATAATCTGATAAATCAATATCACCCTGTATTACAGCTTCGTTGGTGGCTGAATCAAAAGCATAACCATTGCCATGAATTGCAGAGCCATGTTGTCGGATAAAATCAAAGGTATTATCTGTCCCATTCACTCGGTCGAAACCATTTACAATGAGGCATTTTATAGGAGGAGGAGAAGGGGCAAAACCGAGCAATTCTGTCCGCGGTGAAGTGCCGAAATCATTGGAAGCTTCAATCGAGAATAAATATAATTCGTCATCATTCAGATATTGAATGACAAGAGGTCGTTGTTGATGCGTAGAAAAGAGCTCGTCCTCATTTGTGGCAGGATTTCTGCGATATAAGAAAAACTCGTCTGCCGTTTGTGCCCCTTGAAAATCAATGATAACCGCCCCTCCCGTATCATAAATATTTCTAATGCTGATTCGATGAGGTGTCGTTGGAGGAGCTGTTGCCCCAAATTTTGCTGAAAATAAATCCCACAATTCTGTATTATTTCCATCATAACCTAAAGCCCAAACGCCCACGCCTTTTAAATTTTGATTTAAGGCAAAATCATATTTTAAAGACAAAGATAAACTATCATCATACCACCCTTGAATCCAATTTGGGTTTTCGTAAGCATACCAAGGCGTTTGAGACGGTGTATCCCACAGCTTTCCATAAGACAAAGCTCGCCCTTCCATTTCGGCATAAAATTTAGCTGAGCCAGTTCCAGTGGTTTGTGCACCTGCTTCACTCGATTCTGCTGGCCATTCAAATCCATAATAAGGCACACCTAAAATAAGTTTGTCCGCTTGGTTATTCGTTTTGTTGAGATAGTCATTAACGGTCCAAGTTAAACTATAACCAGAACCTATTAGAGGAGAATTGGGACCAGTCGTATTACTTCCACTCCAATGATAGGCATATCCCATGATAAATAGGCCATCACTGATTGACGCCAAAGCATTATAATCCCAAGCATCACTCCAATCTACAGCAGGCATTGCAAGGGTAACTTGTGATCCTGGAATTTCTGTATGGAAGGTGTTGGTCAAATCCGTGATAAAGGTGACCATATTATCTCTTTGAGATGAAGGGAAAGATTCAAAATCGATGTTAATTCCATCGGCATTTCCAGCTTGAACTTGTGCCAATAGATTGTTGATGCAATTCGTTCGATTTGTGCTACTGCTCAATAATGTTGTGATATCACTCGAGCTAAAAAGCGTGGCACACAGAACCACATTTGTTCCGTGTGCATGGGCTTCATTGATTAAACTGCTAACAGGCCATCCGTGGAGATCGCCCAAACTTCCATTGGCATTCACTTCTGCAGAGAAATAAGCTAAAGTGGTAATAAGATTAAAATTATAATTCTGCCACGCCGTTCCCATCCAATAAGGATGATAGCCAAAAACCTCGTGGGAGGGCGTTCTCTCTCGTTCAGATTTGGGATAAATTGGACTCAAATCATCTTGTCGAGAGGAAGCCTCAAAATTGATTTTATAATACGCTGATTGCACTTGATGAATACCTGGATGTGCTTGAGCAAAAATCATTGTTTGGAGGAGGATGAAAAAGGAAAGGGATTTAATCATAACATTGCCTAAAAATATCTTGAATGGTTTCACGTTTTCGGATGACACTTGCTGTTTCTCCATCTAATAAAATTTCAGCAGATCGAGGTCGAGTGCAAAATTGATGCGACATAGAAAATCCATAAGCTCCAACATCCATTACGGCGAGTAAATCTCCCTCTTCTACGTGAGGAAAATCTCGATTCGTTGCAAGACGGTCGGTGTTTTCACAAATCCGTCCTGTAATATCGACACTCGTATTTTTTGGTGCATCTGCACTACCAACTTTATAAATACGATGATAAGCGCCATAAAGTGCGGGCCGCATGAGTGTCTCCATGCCAGCATCCATACCAATATAGGATTTATAGCTTTCTTTTTTTCCTGTTACGCGGGTCAGTAAGATGGCAGAATCACCAACGACAGATTTACCTGGTTCTATCCAGAGAGCAGGAAATTTTTCCTGCCTTTGATTGAAATAAGCGTGAAAGTTTTTTGCAACGCCAGCAAAGACTTCATCAAAATTCAGTGGGAAATCATCCTCCGTATATGGGATTCCAAATCCACCCCCCATGCTAATAAAATTCATATCAATATTCAATTGATCTTTGAGCTTCTTGACCGTCTTTAACATCTCTATCATAAGATTAGGGAAATAATTTGAATCCAATACGCCAGATCCGGTCATACATTGAATCCCAAATTGACGGACACCCGCATTTTTTGCTAGTTCGTAGGCGTGGACAATATCATAATGAGGCACACCAAATTTTGAATCTTCTCCGCCTGTCGTGATTTGGGCAAAAGCTCCTTTTCCAAAGCCAGGATTCAATCTAAAGGAGATAGAATTTGGAAGGCCAATTTTTTGAAGACGATGAAAAGATTGAATATCATCCAGATTAATATGTGCGCCAAAATCTAGTGCACATTTTAAATCTTCGGGTGATTCATAATTCCCAGTATAAATACAATCGTTTCCTTCGAATCCATTTTGACCTGCGATATGAATTTCGCCCGGACTTGAACAATCGGCTCCTAAAGTAGGGACAGCTTTTTTGAGCGTTTTAAGTAAATGTGGATTATTATTGGCTTTGACGGCGTAACAAATATGGAACGACTTGAAATACTTTTTGAGGATACTGTTGAGCCTTTGAATATTATGAACAAGTTGTTCTTTATCATAAATATAAAGAGGCGTCCCATATTTTTCTGCTAATGAAGAAAGTAAGAGCTTGTTTTGTACCAGGGTTATTAATGGATGTTTTGGCATTTTTCTGTGAAAATCTTTTGGCGATTTTAAGGAATATTCTTGTAGAAAAGTATATGAATCCAAACAAAAATAACATAAAAATACGATGGGTTCCTGTTTCAAAGCTTTCGTAGATTTCTAGCATGATGAAGAAAACCTTATTTGCGATTATAACGATATTTGGATTTATCCATGCCCAATACAAATATGAAGAATTATTATTTGTCCCCTGGGGATTTGATGAAGAAAAAATAGCCCTAAGAGAAGTGCCTGGCTTTAGAATCGGTCCTCAATTTTTTTCTGTTTCCAATGGAGAAATTCAAATTATGGATTTGAATGCTCAAACTCAAAAAATCTATGAACATCAAGCATTGAAACGACTTGAAACATTAGATCCCAAAGATTCACAAAAATCAATAAAGATAGCTGATATGGTTTCAGTCATAAGGACGGATGATGAAATACTTCAAATTGTGGGAAACGATTTCGCATTTTCGATTATACAAGCTGAGGGATTTGCTTCGGGGAAATATCTTGGAAAAAATGGGGAAAATAATCATTATGTTTATATTGAAACGATTCTTCAACACGTTCCATTACGCGTAAAACGGGAAATTGCTTTGTTTGATCTCACTGGAAAGCGACAGGCAACGTTTCCCATTCCAAATGTAGATTACACCTTCATTGAGTTTCCTTTTCATGTTGACGAATTAGGAGATTTATATATTATGAGCACACGAAAAACAGGCGTGACCATTAGTGTCTGGAAGCAAGATGAACGTGTGCGAAACAAGGGAGAAGCTTCAATTTTTCATTTACCAAATTATTTGCAAGAGGGAAAACATTTTAACCAATCGCCCAACCTTTTTCCAGAAGCAGAACCTTTGGACGATGAAAGAGAATCATTTATTTATCCACCGGTTACTCCAGCCGAAGCTTTAGAAATGGCGGAGACTTATGTGACTCACGAATGGTCTGCATCCAGTGGAAATATTACGGGGGGCGCTATTGTAGATCCAAATGGCGTGATTGTAGAAACACCAGGCTGGGTTCAGTTAGGCACAAATTATCACGTGCCGTATCAGTGGGGTGGCTTTTATACGATTGATGGTTTTGATAATGGAATAAGTGCTGGAAAATATGCGGGAGATAAAGCAACAAGTTGCGATGAAAGTTACTGCGTGAGCGCTTATGCCCGCGGTGTGGATTGCTCTGGATTTATTTCTCGATGTTGGAATCTAGACGCTCATTATTCAACGTCCATGATGGATGATGGATTGACCATTTTCTATGATAATTGGAACGATTTAAGTCCGGGAGATGCGATTCATAAAGTAGGACATGTACGTATGCTTGTTCTACGAAATGCGGATGGAACCTTTTTAGTTGTGGAATCATCAGCTTATGATTGGAAAGTCAGTTACCGTACCTATAATTTGAGCCAGCTCACTGATTATACGCCAAGATATTATGTGGGCATGGAAGGAGGTCCGGCGACCATTCCACGGACAGAAACGAATGCAATCGTTTGGTCGGACAGCATCAGCATTACATGGCACACTCAAGACCCGGACTCAATTTCCGGGTTTAATCTTTATAGTCAATCCACAGACAATTTGTGGACACTTCTCAGCGAAATGAATGCTTCCGAATCTGAAATCATGCTTTCCAATGGGAATGAAAATCCGCTATTTTATAAATTAACCAGCGTATCTAATCTTGAGAGTATTTCAGAAAGTTTTGCTTCAGATATCTATGGTGTTTATCAATCGGATGAAACGGAAAATATTCTTATCGTAGATGGTTTTGATCGAATGAATGGGAGTTATCCATTCCCTTATCATGATTTCGCAAAGCGCATGGGACAAGCGTTGATTCCTTGGGGATATGCTTTCGATACGGCGGATAATGACGCGGTGATTTCTGGCGAAATTCAATTGAGTCACTATACAGCCGTTTTTTGGCTTTTAGGAGATGAGAGCACTGAGCATGAAACATTTTCTGCCTCGGAGCAAAATATAGTCAAAGATTATCTCAAGCAAGGGGGACAGATTTTCATCAGCGGGTCTGAAGTTGCGTGGGATTTGGATCAGCAAGGTTCCTCCTCGGACCGTAATTTTCTTCACGATTATTTGAAAACACAGTATAATTTAGATGACGCCAATTCTTACATAGCACATGGAGCCGAGGGAACCGTTTTTGAAAGTTTGACCCTTTATTATGATAATGGGAATTATGGTGTGTATCCTGAAAATTATCCGGATGCTTTCTCCACAACGGGCGGTTCTGAATCCGCTTTGATTTATGGCAATAATTTGATTGCTGGGATACAATTTTCTGGGCTTGTTCCTGGTGGGACAGAAAATGCAAGAATTGTGATGATGGGTTTTCCTTTTGAAACCATTTACGCAGAACAAGAGCGGATTGATTTAGCTGGACGTATCTTAGCCTTTTTTGGATTTAGCGTTGAACTCGGGTTTGATGATGTGACAATACAAGCAAATCAATTTAGATTGTATCCTAATTTCCCGAATCCATTTAATCCAAGCACGACCATTCGATTTTCAGTAGAGATGCGACAAACTATATCTCTACGAATATTGGATGTAAAGGGTAGATTGGTCAAAAATTTACTAGAGGAAGCGGTAGAGCCGGGTTTGCATGAAATACAATGGAATGCATCTCAAATGGCCAGTGGTGTATATTTTGTAGAAATGCTTGCGGGTTCTTTTCGTGATGTGCAAAAAATGATTTTACTAAAATAAAGAAGAAAGAATTTGCTATGAGAAAAACTAGTATTGTTCTTAGTCTTTTAACCGGTTCTATCCTCTATGCTCAATCTTCTACTTTAGAGGAATTGGGCTATATTTCTGCTATGGAATTAACCTTTGCAGGGATGAGTTATATTGCGACACAAGACCAATGGCATGGCGAAAAAATAGCAGGTGGATTTGATGTGTTTATGGCTGTGGGTGGATTAAATAACGCAAGCCATCAAGAGCCAGGAATACATACGATTGGATATTATTTATTATCGGCAGGATTTTTTGCTAAGGCCTACTTCAATATTCAAATGACAGAACAGCGAAATTCGAAGGAAGTGTTTTGGATTAACTTTATTGCTTATAATGCACTAGTATTTTCAGGCTATTTTCTTGATTCCTTGAGATAGGGTACGAGAAACTATTTTTTTGCTAATTTAACCTGGTGATAAATATAAAGGATGGCTTGACGAATATCGTCTTCAGTGCAATCCCAACAATTCCCTTTTGGAGGCATAACACCACTCATCCCGGTATATCCTTGTAAGACATTTTGATATAAAATCTCAATGCCTTTTTTAGCTGTTCGATTCCATTGTCGTGTTTCTGAGAGTAAGGTGGCGCCTTCACGACCCGTATTATGACAGGCAAAACAAGCACGCATATAAATTTTCTCGCCATTTGAAATCACAGATTTTGGCAGGGTTGAGAAATCAAATTCTTCATAAATAGTCTTTCGTTTTTCGCCACATCCGTTGATGAATATGACTAAAGAGAGTAGGGCGATGATTTTGAATCGTAACATTTATTTGTCCATTTTAAGAATCGAAAAATTATAGCTATTTGTTCTAATATCTAAATTATTTTAGATTTAATTTTCTATCACAATTTCAAGAAAAGAGTTCCCATTTGAAACCCTATTTACTTACACTCATGATGATAAAATTACTTTTTGGAGATACTGGATTAAAACCGGGAGATATTGCACCCGATTTTACCTTGATGGATCAAGATAGTATTTTGCATACCCTTTCTGATTATAAAGGGAAGCCGGTTGTTCTCTATTTTTTTCCGAAAGCAGAAACGCCGGGTTGAATCAAGCAAGCGTGCGGGTTCCGCGATGCGTTTGCAGATTTTAAAGATAAGGGTATCAAAGTTTTTGGTGTGAGCTATGATTCACCTAAAGCCTTGAAAGCTTTTGGCGAAAATCACCATATTCCGTTTACATTTCTTTCGGATGAAGAAAAAATAGCAGGGAAGGCCTATGGCGTCAATAGATACTTTTTTACATCCAGAAAAACGTTCCTCATTCAAAAGGATGGGCGAATTATAAAAATTTACGATAAAGTAGATTTGGACACGCATCCAGATGATATCTTAAAATATTTTGAGACTTATTCTAAAGAATGAATTCAATATATTTTCAAAATAGCTAAATTAAAAAAAGGAATAAAATGAAAGTATCTATTGAATATTGTAGCATGTGAAATTACTTACCACGTGCTTCCAGTTTGGAAGCGGATCTTAAAAAGAAATTCCCCGAGTGCGAAGTAACACTTATTTCTTCTGGGGGCGGTGTATTTGAAGTCACCTTAGATGGAAACTTAATTTTCTCCAAAAAAGCATTGGAACGATTTCCAAATCCGAATGAAATAGAAGAGCTAATCGAAGAACAGCAATAGCGCTTTCTCCCTTTTCATTTTTTTATAAATACCCATTGACCTTCATGTATAAATGATTGTAATATACTTACGAGCAACTTACGAGTATATATTAATTAGAAGGAATAAGAGATGATACAGACATTATTAAGACATTTTTTCCCAAAAAGACAGGATGAGTTCGTGTTACGGGCAATCAGTCGATTGAACCATAAAACTAGCCAAACTTCTTATAGTTATCCGCATTGGGAAACATGCCAAGGCACATTATTGAAAGATATAAGTCGTTCATAGCAAGATGAAAATATTATCCCCAAAGCAACAGAAATTTTTGGATTTCATTCATCGTTTTACGGCGGAACAAGGTCAAGCTCCATCTTATGACGAAATTATGATGGAATTAGGATTTAAATCTTTGGGAACTGTGAATTGGTATGTCAAAACATTAGAAGCGGAAGGACATTTGACCCGATTGAAAGGCTCCAACGGCAAGCGAGCATTATCCACAATACATGAGCTCAATACCTCGGTCTCAGCTCGCTTGCCCTTATTAGGCTTGATTGCGGCAGGAGAGCCCATCGAAGCATTGGAAGATACAGAATCGATCGAAGTACCCAGTCCGTTTATGCATCCTGATAATTTTGTACTAAAGGTCAAGGGCGATTCTATGATTGACGAGCATATCCAAGATGGAGATTATATTATCGTTCGGAAAACACCTTCAGCCCATTCGGGTCAAATTGTGGTGGCGTTGATAAATGGTGAAGCCACATTAAAATATTATTATCCTAAAACAAATGGAGTGGAGCTTCATCCTCGAAATGAGACTTTCCCTATAATTCAGGTGGATAAAAAAGATAATTTTGCGATTAATGGAATTCTATTATACTCTTTCAGAGAATATTAATCAGCAAACCATGTTTTAATTACTCCAAGTTTTAATATTTCTTAGATTGATAAATAATTTAGAAGCAAAAACAATATAACACTTGAATCTTGATTTGTGTAAAGGTAAGATAATCTTATGAAGAGGGGATTTATTAAACATTTTCAGATTAGTTTACTTTTTTTTGGAATATTTTATGCTTGTGAGTACAACAACCGTGATGAAATGTTTCCCGAATTATCTTATAGTTGTGATTTATTAAGAAATGAATACTCGAATAATATATTATCTATTATAGAAGCTCAATGTATTGGGTGTCATCAAAATCCATCTCCATCTGGAAATGTATCTTTTGAATCATATGAAACCGTTGCAGACATCATTAAATATGGTTCCTTAATAGATCGGATTACACGAAATCCAAGTGAAACAGGATTTATGCCAAAATCGGGCTCAGCACTTAGCAGTGAAGATTTAGAAGCATTTATTACTTTTAAAGAGATGATATGCCCATGAGAAAAATAGTGATGAGTTTTTTAATGATAGGTTTTCTATTTGGAGAAGGCAATCGTTATATTTCTAGAAATGGATTTGTATCTTTTTTCTCTAAAGCTCCATTGGAAGATATATATGCTGAAAATAATAATGTATCTTGTTTATTAGATATGAATACTGGAGAAGTGGCATTTCTAATACCTATCAAAAAATTTCGATTTGAAAAATCATTAATGCAGGAACACTTTAATGAAAACTATATGGAATCAGACAAATATCCAAATGCCACTTTTCAGGGGAAAATTAATCAATGGGAATCAATCCGATTAGTAGACAGTACTTCAGTCTCTCTTTCGGGATTGATGAAAATTCATGGTGTAGAAAAGAAGATTAATGCGTTTGGAACATTTCAAAATATAGAGGGAAAAATTTCAGGATCAGCTTCTTTTGAGATTGAACTAAATGATTATGGGATTCAAATACCCAAAATATTATTTCATAACATTGCAGAACGTGTTCAAGTTGAAATTAGTGTAAAGCTAAGGGAACAAAATTGAGAAAGTTTATTATTAATATACTATGGGTAGCACAATCTTTTCTCTTAGGGCAAAGTGTATTATTAGATGATCTTGTTGAATTAAGCCCACCATCCAGTATGGTTAAAGACATTTTTAAAGGAACGCGGATTATCAATCTTCAATCTGTTGAACTTCCAAATCCGGGCGTTTTTCAGTTTATAATTGCACATCGGTTTGGTGCAGTTAATCAGGGTTTATATACCTTATTTGGATTAGATGAAGCCGAAATTCGATTTGATTTTCAATATGGACAAAATGAAAAAATAGCTTATGGCTTTGGGAGAAATTCATATGAAAAAACATACGAAATCTTTACAAAAGTGAGGCTAAGGCATCAAAAAATGGGTAAACAAAGATTTCCCGTTTCTGTGGTTTATTACACATCTGTTTTTATTGATACAGAAGAAACAGGCCCTACAATGGAAAACTATTTTCAGAATAGGTTAAGCTATGTTCATCAATTCATTGTTGGAAAAAAAATATCTAAATATTTTTCCTTTGAAGTTGCGCCCACGTTTTTACACCGTAATTTTGTAAATCAAAGTACAGATTTCAATGATACTTACGCTATTGGTTTAGGCGGACGCTTAAAAATAAATAATTGGGTTACTTTTAACGGTGAGTATTGTCTTCGTGTTGGAGATTTTTCTAAAGATTTTAACAATAGTCTTTCAATAGGTTTTGATTTAGAAACAGGAGGACATGTTTTTCAATTTCATGTAACAAATTCGCAAGGTATGTTTGAACGTGCCTACATTTCAGAAACCAGAGGAGAATGGAAAACGGGTGTCCTCTATTTTGGATTTAACCTTTCTCGGTCATTTCAACTGAAAATTAGTAATTAAAAAGCCCCCACAAATTTGTAGAGGCTTTTCATTTAGAGTAATCACAAACAGAGTTAAGCTTTATTCATGTTGTTTTCGAAGAAAAGCAGGCACGTCTAAATTATCTCCATAAACAATGGGCGTTGGTTTGGTTGAATCAAACACGAAAGTTGATTTTTTTTCAACTAGAGGTTGAGCCACTGTGTCTTGTCCCCTTGCTCTCTGATTACATAATGGCGCATTGATTTGTTCTGATAACACAGATGTCTGTTGAGTTGGCCTAATCATTGATTCCTGAGAATCTAAAATATCCTCTACAGGTTCCATGTTATTAAATCCAGTCGCAATAACCGTCACACGAATCTCATCTTTTAATTTAGGATCTTCTACAGCTCCAAAAATGATATTCGCTGAAGGACCCGCCTCTTCAAAGATAATACTGGTTGCTTCATCCACTTCGTGCAATGTGAGATTCGCACCACCCGTAATATTCACAAGGACGCCTTGTGCACCGCGAATTGTGGCATCATCAAGCAATGGAGATGAGATGGCCTGTTGAGCAGCCAAAACAGCACGCTCTTCACCTGAAGCTATTCCTGTTCCCATAATGGCTTCTCCCATATTCTTCATAATGGTTTCTACATCCGCAAAATCCAGATTTATCATGCCGTGAACATTGATTAAATCCGAAATACCTTTTGCCGCTTGATGCAAAATGGAATCAGCTAATTTAAACGCATCACTCAATGTTGTTGATTTATCAACGATTGACATGAGTTTTTGATTTGGGATAACCAAAACCGTATCGCAATTTTTCTTCATTTCGGTCATGCCTGCCATTGCGCGGTTTAAGCGTTTTGGACCTTCAAATTTAAAGGGAAGGGTAACAATCCCAACAGTCAATATACCCATTTCTCTGGATATTTGTGCTACGGCTGGAGCCGCTCCTGTTCCAGTTCCGCCTCCCATTCCTGCCGTAATGAACGTCATATCAGCACCTTCTAATAATGTACGAATCGCATCTTGATCCGTTTCCACAGCCTCTAGTCCAACTTCTGCTTTCGCACCGGCACCTAATCCTTTTGTAAGATCTTTTCCGATTTGTATCTTATGCTCGGATGGATTATTGTCGAGGTCTTGGGCATCCGTATTGATGGCAATAAAATCAACACCTTCCATACCGGATGTAATCATGCGTGTTACCGCATTTCCTCCAGCACCTCCAATGCCTACGACTTTTAGTTTGGCTTTCTGTTCTGATAAGCTATCGAATTCAAATAGCATTTTATTCTCCTTTGGTTTGTGGGTTTACTCTAAAAAAAATCTTTAAACCAAGCACTTATTTTATGTGAAACGGTTTTTAAAGTGAGTGCTGATTCTTGGGTTGAATTTTTAAAATCATCTGATTGTGTGTTCCATAATAATAGACCAAGGGCTGCAGTATATTCTGGATTTTCAGCCACTTCTTTAATACCGGTGATGTTTGTGGGTGAAGCTACTCTAACTTTTAAATCCATTGTTTCTGTCGCCAATGCACCGAGATTTCTAAGTTGTGCACCACCGCCAGTTAATACAATACCGTATGTAAGTTTGCCTTTTACATCTGCTTTGGAAATCTCCCTGATAATGAGTTGGAAAATTTCTTGCATGCGGGCTTCGATATATCGAGATACTTCATGCTCAGATATACTACGTTTTGGTCCACCGTTACTAACGGGTAAATCGAAATTTAATTCTGAGGAAGCCAGTGAAGCCTTTGCCGAACCATACTTAATTTTTATTTCTTCAGCCGTTTCCAGTCCAATTTGGAGCATGACAGCAATATCATTTGTAATACTATTTGCCCCAATGGGAATCACACTTGAGTATCGCACTGCATCACCATGATAAACCGTTATATCTGTTGTGTGTGCACCCATATCGACTAAAGTAACGCCTAAGTTTTTTTCATCCTCATTGAGGGTAACCAGGGAGGAAGCTAAGGGTTGAAAAACAATTCCTTCAAAATCAATCCCTAATTCTTCCACACAGTTTTTTAAGTTTTGCATGGCTGTGGTTGCAGCAATCACCAAGTGAACTCGGGCTTCTAAGCGACGCCCTGTCATTCCAATGGGATTCTTAATAAACGCTAATGTATCTACGAGGTAATCTTGTGGAAGCACATGAAGAATATCTTTGTCAATCGGAAGGGAAACAGCTTGTGACAATTCGATGGCTTTTTCCATATCAGACATTGTTATGGATTGCTCCGCTACTAAGTTAGGTGAATTCCCTTTATTTAGGGCAACCGCACCGACAGTATTGATACAACGAATGTGTTCACCAGTCATGGAAATAATAGCTCTTTCAACTGAAATGTCAGCCATCATTTCTGCGGCTTCAACTGCTTTTTCTATTTGCTCAATCAATTGGTCACGATGCACAATATTACCATGGTTTAATCCTTTGGATGGCGCTATGCCAATCCCCATCAATTTGGTGGAGCTATTTTCTTGCAATTGGCCGATGGCACAACAAATCTTGGAAGAACCGATATCAATCCCAACAGTGATGTTTTTCTCTTGAGAATTAGCTCCGCGTCTCATAACCGTTCTTTTGCAATGACTTGGTTGTTATATCTCATATCCAAATATGCATAATCTGATAATCGTTTTTGTCCAAGTATAGTTTTTTCAAATTCCCGTAATACAAGCAGCTTTGCCCAAATATTAGTTCGACCTAATCTGATTTTTGTAGGTTGATCTACCAACACGATAATGAATTCATCATTCGTATTCAATGACATTTCTGAGATGTTTTGATAAAGGGTTTCATATTCATTTTTAATTTTCTTTAACAATTGAATAGATTCTTGCACTTTCACGGATCGAGCTTTACCTCCCGTTGGATAGAGTGTGGGATTTGGATTATAATTTGAAAGAATGGGCACTTTTAAATCAGCTAAATTTCCAACTTCAGGCATAACAAAACAATCTTCATCTAAAAACACCATAACTCCGCCATTTAAAACTGCTAACGCACTTCGTTCAACAATCTCAATTTTTATGGTGGAAGGATAAGTATGGCTCACTCTCACTGCTTTCACATAAGGATGCATTCCAATTCGTTCTTGAATTTCAGTCAAATCAATCTTTCGCGAAGAGCTTTGCGTTATATCTTTGATAAGGCCAGCATATTCATCCATTGGAATTTGAATAGATCCCTCGTACGTAAAATTAGTTACTTCGAGATAAGTCCGATACTCCACCCATTTAACCGAACCCCAAATCAATCCTATGATTAAAAATCCAATGGCGATTGGAGATAAATGTTTTAGGGAGATTTTTTTATTTTTCTTAGCCATGGGGCATAAACTCACTTGCGTTAAATCCATATGTTTTGATTTCAAGTTCGAGCATGATATTGAATTCGATTTCGACTTTTTTTCGAGCAATGCGAATTAATGCTGTAATATCACTTGCGTTTGCTTTTCCTCGATTGATAAAAAAGTTTGCATGTTTTTTTGATATTTCTGCATCGCCTACACGATAACCTTTTAATCCAACTTGATCAATTAAATATCCTGCGGCTAAATTCGGTTGCGGATTTTTGAAAACACTGCCTGCAGATCGATATTTTAATGGTTGAGTACTTTTACGTTTTTTGCTTGCTTTGAGTCTTTTTTCTAGAATTATTTCAGGTTCACATTTTTCTAATTCGAAAATAGCGCTCAAAATAAATACATCTTTTCTCAAAGAAGATTGACGATATGAGAACTCAATTTCGTCTCGCATCATGGTTCTAATTTCACCATTCATTTCCATGACTTTCAATGAAATAAGATGATTTGAAATTTCGCTTCCAAACGCACCCGCATTCATCAAAAGCGCACCGCCTAATGTGCCAGGTACTCCGCCCAAACTTTCAAAGCCTGTTAGATTTTGTTTACTTGTTTCTTTTACAAGGTGACCCAGCATCACACCAGATTCAGCTTCAATGATGCCTTTATCGAAAGATAATTTAGTAAGTGCTTTTGCTGGAGAAATCACAATGCCATCCAATCCGTTATCACTGACTAAAATATTTGAACCAGATCCAATGAAATATATTTGAATACCATGCTGATTTGCGAACCGTAAAATTTTAGATAAATCATCAATATTTTTGGGGGTAATATATGCGGATGCTGTGCCACCAATCCCAAATGATGAGTGGCGCGACATAGACTCATTTTCTATCACGGTTCCTTGCACTAATTGAATGAGTTCAGCCATGTATTTCAATTCAAACCTCAGTTTTAGCCTTTGATAAATGTTGAATATATTTTTCACTATATCGCCAAATATTTCCAGCACCTAATGTGATAACCAAATCGCCAGGCTGAACGATTTGATCTAATTTTTCAATTACATCATCCAAATCTGGAACATAGTATGCGTTGGCGTGCCCCAAACGGTCCAGTTCCTTGTAAATCATTTCTCCTGTAATCCCAGAGATGGGTTTTTCCCGTGCGGGATACACATCTGTTACGAGTACAAGATCACTTTCTAAAAGTGCTTGCCCAAATTCTCTAAAAAATTCTTGAGTTCGAGAAAACAAATGAGGTTGAAAAATAGAAATAATCCGTCGATTCCAACCTGATTTCGCTGCTTGGAGTGTTGCAGAAACTTCTGTAGGATGATGGGCATAATCATCCACAACCATAATATCACTCTCAATTCCCTTGAGCTCAAAACGTCTTCTAACGCCAGCGTATGATTTTATGCCTTCTTTGACCGTTGAAAAATCCAAACCCATTTCTAATCCAATAATGATAGCTGCAAGCGAATTTAAAATATTGTGTTTTCCTGGGACATTGAGTGTAATATCTCCAATTATTTCATCATTATGTTTGATGGAATAAGAAGAGGCAAAAGCATCAAATGAAAAATTGATGGCTTGATAATCTGCAAAATCGGAAAAGCCATAAGTGGTAATGGGTCGAGTAATTTCAGAAGATATTTCAAAAAGGGCAGGGGAGTCAATGCAAAGAATGACTTCGCCATAAAAAGGGACAGCATGTGCGAATTGTAAAAATGTTTTCTGCAAATCATCTAAATCCGCATAACAATCTGTATGTTCAAGTTCAATATTTGTAATGACACCAATAGTTGGATTGAGAGCGAGAAAGCTTCGATCAAACTCATCCGCTTCAACAACAATAATGTTTCCATCACCTAATTTAGAATTGCTATCTAAACTTTTGACCAATCCACCAACGACCATGGTTGGATCTTTTTTCCCGTGGGCCAAAATACTGCCAATCATGGAAGACGTAGATGTTTTACCATGGGTTCCTCCCACGCCGATGCTGGTTTCTTTCATGGAAATAAGTTCACCCAGCATTTCCGCTCTTCGGATAACCGGAAGCCCTTTTTGATGTGCCATGACTATTTCTGAATTTTCTTGCGGTATCGCACTGGAATAAACAACCACTTCGGCTGAACCGATGTTATCTGGATGATGGCCAATTTGGATAGAGATACCCAAGGATTCCAATCTTTTGATAATATCCGATTCATGCAAATCAGATCCGGAGATTTCGAATCCAAGATTGAGTAATAGTTCAGCAATGCCACTCATGCCGATACCACCAATTCCGATAAAATGAATTTTTGATATTTTTCTAAAAACGCTCACTGGCTAATCTCCAAAATGCGATCTACAATATCACGCGTTGCATTTGGTTTCCCTAATGCACCGGCAGCTTCGCTCATTTCTTCTAGTTGTTTTTCATTTTTGATAATGCCCAAAATTGTTCTCACAAAATCGGATTGATTAAGCACCTTTTCGAATAAAATATGGGAAGCACCTGCATTTACCATGGATTGGGCATTTTTTGTTTGATGGTCACCTGCAGCACTTGGGAATGGCACAAGTATACTCGGTTTTTTACATACGGTAATTTCAGCCAAGGTCAGGGCACCGCTTCTTGCAATAATTAAATCGCTCAAAGCGTATGCAGCCGCCATATCATTAATAAAGGGGAGAACGCGCACTTTATCTGAATCAAAATGTTTATATTTATTGTAAGCTAAATCTCCCGTTTGCCATAAAATTTGTAGATTTGAATCCACTAAACTTTGCACTATTTTACTCATTTGTTGGTTCAAAAAAGCTGAACCTTGGCTGCCACCAAATAGAAAGATGATTCTTTGATCTGCATTTAATTTGAATTGAGTATATGCCTTGGATTTATCACCATCAGCGATGCCAGCACGAATCGGGTTTCCAGTGATAAGTGTGGATGAATTCAACGCAGTAGCCGCATCTTTGAAAGCGACGCAAATGGCATTTGCTTTTTTCGAAAACCATCGTGTTGTGATACCGGGAAAAGAATTTTGTTCTTGAAGTAAAATTGGCACAGGCATTTTTTCTCTACTTGCAACGTAAAGAGGAATTGCACTTGCATACCCTCCGGTGCCAACGACAATTTGAGGTGAAAAGTTACGGATGAGTTTCTTCATTTTTAACACGGAGCGAATAATGCGAAAGGGGAGAAGCATATTTCGACCGATGCTTCTTAGGTTCAACCCTCGCTGGAATCCACGAATAGGAACCAAGGTATGCCAAACACCTTTCACAGGGAAAACTTTAGATTCCATCCCGAAATTTGAACCAACAAAATGAACTTTTGCTTCATGATTTCGTGCTTTGATTTCTTCACCAATAGCCAAAGCAGGGAATAAATGTCCACCGGTGCCTCCACCTGCAATCATAATTCGTAAATCTTTAGCCATTGAATACTGGACTCCAACCATTTTTATTGGACACAGATCGTCGTGCTTGGCTAATATTTAGCAATAGACCAAACATGACTAAATTAATGGCCATTCCAGATCCACCATAACTTACGAGCGGCATGGGTAAACCTGTCACGGGGAAGATTCCTGTTACAACGGCTGCATTGGTAAAAGCATAAAGGACAATATTGAACGATATACCAATGGCGAGAAAAACGCCAAAGGGATCTGTACAATTTTTTGCAATTTTAATTCCTCGATGAAAGATAAATAAGAAAAGGAATAAAAGTGCTACAGCTCCAATGATTCCTAATTCTTCTCCAATAATGGCAAAAATAAAGTCTGTGTGTGGCGTAGGCAAAAACAGGTTTTTTTCCATGCTATTTCCCAAACCTAATCCAAACCAACCGCCATTGCCTAAACTGATAAGAGATTGATCAGCTTGATAATCTGCTGCTGGGGTTGAGCCAACGCCAAACCAAGATAAAATCCGAGCACGTCTATAATCTTTGTAAAGTATAATTGGTACTGCAAGCAAGAGGCTAAAAGCCCCAGCAAAAGACAAATGGGATAACTTTGCTCCTCCTATAAAAATAATTGAGACACCAATTAATCCGATCATGGCTGCCGTGCTAAAATCTGGCTGAATCACAATGAGTCCCATCACTAGACCAAGGACACCTAAAATTGGCATTAAGCCTGTTTGAAAATCTTGAATTTGATTTCGTTTTTTATCCAAATAATAGGAGGTGAAAATCAATACGGCTAATCGCGCAATATCTGATGTTTGCATGGAGAAAGAGCCAATATAAATCCATCGTGCGGGTGCATAATTTCCTTTGATAATAAATAATAGCTTGGTTAAAACAAGGAGAAGTATAGCGCCAATCATTAATCCAGGTGCGAAACGTTTTAATTGTCTATAATCAATTAATAAGGTTGCAAACATGAGAATAATACCAATGAGTAAGCGTTTTAAGTGCGCTTCCAAATAAAGCATATTGGTTCGGTTATTAGATTCTAATAGAGAAGTAGGCGAACTTGCACTAAAGAGCATTATCGTGCCCACACCTGCTAAAAGGAGAAGGGAAATGAGCAATGTGCTATCATATTTTCTAATAATCACATCGAGATTCATTTAATAAATTCCAATGCTTTAACCCATTTTTTAAACATCTGACCCCGTGCTTCATAATTTTCAAATTGATCAAAACTGGCACAGCCGGGAGATAATAATATCACATCTCCAGGGCTGGCCAGATCTTTTGCTGTCACGATTGCATCTTTAAGACCAATTATTGTATTTGATCTCACCGCATCCCCAAGAGAGTTAACAATATCGTGACGTGATTCTCCATAAGCAATAATCTGTTTGACTTGATTTACTTGGACATATGGAAGTAGATGATGAAAATCAGCGCCTTTATTTCTACCACCAAGAATGAGAATAAGAGGCTGGGAAAAACTATTGAGTGCAACAATTACTGAATCTAAGTTTGTCGCTTTTGAATCATTGATAAAAGTGACATCATCAATTGTCTTTACAAATTCTAAACGATGTTCTACACCTGAAAATGAGGCAATTGTATTCGCAATATGTTCTAAAGATAATCCAAATTCCAACGAAATAGTTGCGGCCGCGATTATATTTTCTATATTGTGTTGTCCGGGAATCTTGATATTAACTAAATCAATCAATTTTTCTTGATTTGGACCATAAATTTTTGTTTCATTCATTCGGAATGAGCCGGTTTGATGAATTGAACTAAAGGAAATCGTATTGGCGGGGTGATTTATAAATTCTTCCCGAAGTTCTAGATCTTCTTGATTGTAAACAAGTGTGTCGGTTTTGATCTGATTTTGTGACATTTTCACTTTACATGCAATGTATTCATCCATTGAACCATGGCGATCTAAATGGTCGGGAGAGACATTGAGATAAAGACTGAAATCTGGTTTAAAGTGGTTAATGAACTCCATTTGGAAGCTTGATATTTCTAAAATATATACCCTTTTCGGATCTGGGTTTTTTTGATCAAATAGCACTTCTTGTGAAAAAGGAATGCCAATATTTCCACAAATAGCTCCATGAATCAAATCCGTTTGAAACAATTCTCCGAGAAGACTAACCGTGGTCGTTTTCCCATTGGAACCGGTAACCGCAATGATAGGATATTGTGAAAACCAATAAGCAAATTCAATTTCACCTACTATCGGAATATCTTTTTCAAAGGCTTTCTGTAGCAAAGGAGTGTTCTTTGGAACGCCAGGAGAAACAACCATCAAATCTACATCATAAACCCGTTCGGAATGTTCTCCTGTTTCGCCGTGAATTCCCATTTGTTCCAATGTTTTTAATGAAAGATCATTTTCTTTTGATATTTTGGAATCACAAATATAAACATTGGCGCCAAAATGTTGGGCTAATTTTGCCGCCGCAACGCCACTTCGCCCGAGCCCAATGATAGAAATCTGTTTTCCGGAAATATCGATTTGATCTTTTTGTGAAAAATCCATTTAACGAATTTTGAATGTAGTTAATGAAAATAATGCCAAAAGAAGCCCGATAATCCAGAACCGAATTACGATTTTCGATTCGGGCCATCCTGATAATTCGAAATGATGATGAATGGGAGCCATTTTGAATAATCGTTTTCCTTCGGAATGTTTTGATTTTGTCCATTTGAAATATCCAACTTGCAAGATAACCGAAACAGCTTCCCAAACGAAAACGCCTCCAATAATAGATAAGAGTAATTCTTTTTTTAAGAGTACGGCTAAGGCACCCAAAGCAGCACCACTTGCTAAAGAGCCTGTATCGCCCATAAAGATTTCGGCGGGGTTCGCATTAAACCATAAATATCCCAAGCAAGCACCAGCCATGGCAGAAGCAAAAACAGTCAATTCTCCAGCACCGGGCAAATAAAGTATGTTCAAATAATCGGAGAAATCTACTCGACCCGAGATATAGGCAATAGCAGCAAAGACGGAAAATGATATAGCCAAAAGCCCCGCAGCCAAGCCATCCAAACCATCCGTCAGATTCACTGCATTGGATGTTCCAGTGATAACCAAAATCACTACCAGGGGATAGAACAGCCCAAAATCAATTTCAAAATTTTTGAAAAAGGGCACGGAAGATTTGCTTGAGATTTCTGCGAATTCAGGTGTGTTAAATATCCAAAAACTAATGAGCAGTCCCAAAAGAATTTGTCCAGCCATTTTGTAACGAGCAATCAGTCCACTTTTTGATTTTCTTACCACTTTCAAATAGTCGTCCAAAAATCCGAATAAGCCCATCCAAAGGGTAGAAACCATAATGATTTGAATAAAAACGTTACTTAAGTCCCCAAATAATAATGTGGGCACAATCACTGACGTTAAAATAAGCAATCCGCCCATAGTCGGTGTGCCTTTTTTCTTTAAATGTGTTTCTGGACCTGAATCGCGAATCTCTTCTCCAATTTGATATTTTTTTAATAAACGAATAATAAATGGTCCCACAATAAAACTAATTAATAAAGCAGTGATTGCAGCAGACGCGGAACGAAAGGTGATATATTCAAACACATTAAGGAATGAAACCGACTCTTTGAATGAAGTGAGCAATTGATATAACATTAGCTTTGAAATACCCCTGATATAATTTTTTCCATCGCCATTCCACGAGATCCCTTCACTAAGATTTTATCTCCAGATTGAAGGTTTTCTTTCAAAGATTGGACTAAGGCTTCCTTTTCATCAAAATGCTGATGAAAACCATTGTCGATCATTTGATCCGTAAAAACGGTTTCATCGCCTATGGTATAAACGGCGTCTAAACCAATAAGATTACATCTCTCTCCAATTTTTTTATGTTGGGCTTTCGCGCTTTCGCCCAACTCAAACATATCACCGAAAACAAATATTCTTCGCCCATTTCCACTGAAAGCTTGTAAGTAATCCAATGCAGCCAAACTAGATGATAAATTGGCATTATACGTATCATCAATCACCGTAATATCTTCAAATTGCTTTACTTGGCATCTCCCAGATGGAGGCGAAAAGGAACGAAGATTTTCACGAAACGATCCCCAACTCAGCCCCAAAGTGATGGCAATACTGGCTGTAGAAATAATATTTTTAGCAAAAGATAAATTTTGAGATTTTGTTTGAATTTCTTCAGAATCGATCGTGAGAGTTAAATCTCCGTTTTTTTCTTGATGTATATCAACTGGGAAGTCACAAGTCTCCGTTAGACCAAATGTGATTTTTTCGCCCACAACAGGAATTGATTTAATCTTTTCATCGGCAAGGTTTACAAAGGAAATGCCTTTTTCAAGTGAAGCGAACAAGGCTCCTTTTGTTTGAGCGATCATATTTAAACTGCCAAAACCAGCTAAATGAGCAGGAGAAATATTGGTAATGAGTCCGTGCGTTGGTTCTGCGATTTCACATAAATAAGCAATGTCGCCAGGTCGATTTGCGCCCATTTCAATAATCGAGATGCCAAAGGATTCATCTAAAGTTAAAAGAGTAAGGGGAAGCCCAATGGATGTATTGAAATTCCCTTTTGTAGCGTGGACAGAAAAACTAGACTTGAGGACGTGAGATAATAGTTCTTTCGTAGATGTTTTCCCATTTGAACCTGTAATACCAATTATTGGAATGGAGAACTGTTTTCGCCAAGCATTTGCAATTTGTCCAATCGCTTTTAAGGGATCTTCCACAACTATTTGTTGCATGGAATGAATCGTCGTATCGGCTGTGCTTACGAGCGCGGAAGATGCGCCTAAGTCATTTACTGTTTCTAAGAAACAATGCCCGTCCACACGCTCACCGTTTAGAGCGATATATAAATCGCCTTCTTGACATTCCCGACTATCCGTCACAATACCAGTGATGGGATTCGTCAAAGATTGCTCAAGCACGTCAGAAAAGATTTGATTGAATTTTTGAGAATCTTTTATATCAATTCTCATCTGAAATCCTCAATAATTTCTAAATCAGAGTAATCTTGTCTTTCGCCCTGCATTTCCTGATAGGCTTCTCGCCCCTTTCCCAGAACGATGGCGAGATCTCCTTTTCTTAATCGGTGCAAGGCCTCTTGTAATCCTTGCGCACGGTTTTGAAAAACAGAATAATGCTCGGTTTGAAACCCAGCAACGATTTCAAGGTTAATGGCATCTGGATCTTCGAACCTTGGATTGTCTGGCGTGACATAACAGTGATCACAATATTTCTCTGCAATGCTCGCCATGATGGGACGTTTTGACGCATCTCTATCACCGCCAGCGCCAAAAATAACAAAAATACTTTTTCCCTTTGGTGTGAGCTCACGAATGGTGGAAAGCACTTTCTCATACGCATCGGGCGTATGGGCATAATCAATGAACACAATACTTCCATTTTTTAAAGGGATAGATTCCATACGACCTTCAACGATTTTACATCTATTAATTCCTTTTGAAATATATCTTGCATCAAGACCAAGCGCGTGAGCTGACGATGCAGCCATCAATATATTTTCTGCATTAAAGGATCCCACTAGAGCTGAACGAATAGGATAATTCTGCGATCCTGCTATAATTTCGCCAGAGATTCCATTTAAGGTGCAGGAAAGCTTTGAATAATGAACATCATTTTTTTCATTTTGTGAGACTGAAACAACCGGCGTAGAAGACAATTCTACAAGTCTTTTTCCGCTTGAATCATCCACATTAATAATAGCAGTTGCTTCCAATCCAAGCATAGAGAACAGTTTTGATTTTGCTAAAAAGTAATCTTCCATGGATTCATGATAGTCCAAGTGCTCCGGCGTCAGATTGGTAAATACCCCTAAATCAAACTGAACATCAGCAACCCGATATTGGGAGAGGGCATGAGATGAGATTTCCATAACAACATGGGTAAACCCTTTATCAATCAACGCTCGAAACGTTTGATGAATAGTTATGGGATCCGAAGTCGTTAATCCTTTTTTCTGTGAAAATCCTTCTGCAATCAAGCCTAAGGTTCCCATTTGAGCTGTTTGGACCCCAGCTTCTTTTAAAATAGAACTAAGAATCGAGGCAGTGCTTGTTTTGCCATTTGTGCCAGTAATACCAATAATCGTCAGCTCATGGCTTGGCTGTCCATAATAGGAATGAGCCAAGGCTGATGCGGCTCTTCGTGGATTTGCTACTTTAATTTGAGGAATAGAGAGGGAGCCTAAGTCTCGCCCATTCGATACAATTGCAGATGCGCCTTTTTCAATCGCGTCATTGACAAAATCGTGCCCATCCATTTTTGTTCCAGGAATTGCGATAAATAAATCACCTGGTTCAATCGCATTGGAGTTCGTCTTTAGTCCACCAATGGGAGGATTAGGCCAGTTTTGTGATTCCATTGGCACCAAATGATCAATTAAATTATGAAGTGTTTGTTTCATTTTAATCCTAAAACGCAAACGGTTCCGGGAGTTACAAAACTGCCAGGCGTTGGACTTTGCCATGCGACACTTCCTGATCCATCTAATTTACATTTTAACTTATGGTTTCTAATCGTTGTCATCGCTTTTCTCATGCTCATTCCTCGGAGTTCTGGCATGACAATTTTAGATCGACTTTGTGTCCATAAAGGGATAGGCACTTGTGCGATTGGCTGTGCAATATTTTCTGTGATATCCACCAAAATCACATCATCTTTTTTCTTGGGTGTAAATAATTGTTTTTGTGATGGTGGGTTAATTTTATCGTCCATACTTATAATACGTGTCATCACCCGTTTAAAAATTTTAGCCGCACCAACACCGCCCCAATGAAATCCTACTTCTGGTTCATCTAAAATAAAAACGCCCAAAAGCTGAGGGTTATCCGCTGGTAAAAAACCAACAAAATTTGAAATGAATTTTTGATGAGAGTATTGCCCCTCGATATATTTTTGAGCTGTACCCGTTTTCCCTGCTACGTTCCAGCCTACTATTTCAGCGCCTGTCCCTGTTCCAGTTCGAACAACTCGGGATAACATTTTTGTTATTTCACCCATTGCATATGGAGACGCAACTTTTCGGGTAATTTCTGTTTTTTCTTTATGAATGATATTTCCTTTATTATCCATAATTTGTTTTATGATTTTAGGCACAACTAAATAGCCACCATTTGCAATGGCGGAATAGGCAGTAGCCAATTGAAGCGCAGTAACGGCGACTTCGTGTCCCATCGATATTTCACCTAGAGAAATACGACTCCACTCTTCAGTGGATTTCAGAGAGCCTGGCGCCTCACCTTTAAATGAAATACGAGTTGGAGACCCGAAGCCAAATTCTCGTGAATATTCATATAGATTTTGTTTCCCCAATCGTTCTGCTATTTTTATAATTCCGATATTGCTAGAATGTTCCATGACTTGAGGGAAAGTAAGCAGACCGTATTTTTCATGATCTTGTATTGGGATTTCTTTGTAAAAAAACGATCCATTTTCACAATTAAATTCTTCAGTTAAATTCACGACCGATTTATCCAATGCCGCAACAGCCGTTACGACTTTATACGTTGAACCGGGTTCGAACTGATCTGTCAAAGCTCTATTTTTATGGGCATCGTATGGATAGCTTGAAAATTGATTATTGTCGAAGCCAGGCTCAGAAGCCATGGCAAGAATTTCGCCTGTCTGAGGATTCATGATAATCCCCGTAGCTGAAATCGACCCTGTTTCTTGCACGCGCCGTATTAACTCTTCCTGCAAAATAGATTGATACTCAAGATCCAACGTTGTCTGAATATTATTTCCATCTTTTGCAGGGAGAACAGGCAAGCTCGGGGAACGTTGCATTTTTCCACGTCCATTTTTTGATTTCACAATAGAACCAGAAATTCCTTTGAGATGAGTGTTGTAATCTTTCTCCAAGCCAGATATACCGTCATCATCCACATTTGTGTATCCTAAAATTTGTGAGGCAATCGTGCTATGAGGATAATAACGACGGTATTGTCGTTTTATTTGGAAACCATCAATTTGTGTTGCCATCAAAGACCCAACCGTTTCACGACTAATATTTCTTTCTAAATAAACGAAAGTTCCATTTCCATTCAATTTTTTTAAGTAAATCTCGACAGGCTTTCCTGTCCGCTGGTGAATGGCCGTTGCCAATGCTTCTTTATCTTTAAGCAATTTAGGGTTAGCCGCCAATGTGTATTGAATGATATTTCGAGTTAAGGAACGATTATCTCGGTCAAAAATATTACCTCGGTTCGCTGGGAGAGCTTGTGTTGCCAATGCTTGTTTCATACCGACTTGACGGTAACTCTTTCCGTCCACAACCATAATGCCAAATAATTGAATTGAAAGCCCAAGCCAGCTTAATAGAATCAAACCCGAAACCCACATGACTCGTCCATGATATTTTTTGAACGTCTTTGTCATAAAGCGCTTATCATTTCTGTAGGTATTTTCACAGAAAGCGTTTCAGGGTGTGCGACGATCATCCCTAATTGATCTGAAGCTTTTCGTGCAATCACATCTGGGCGACTCAGCCTTTCGACGCTACTTTTCAATTCTTCGATTTCATTTGAAATCTCAGATACGGTTGAGTTCTGGATTTCAATCGCAATAAGCGATTCATTGATTTCAGTATAAACCCACAGATGAATAATTAAAGCAACAATGACCCCAATGGTTGAAAGCAAGAAAAGAGCTGTTTGCCAAAGATCAGATCGTTTTTTTATTTTTTTCCGACGCGCCATTACTTAATCCTCTCTGCAGCACGCAATTTGGCGGATCTCGCTCTAGGGTTTGTGTCCATTTCATCTTGCTGGGCCATAACTGGCTTTTTATTGAGAACGTTTAAACGCCCATCTCGTTTTAACGCTCTAAAAATATGCTTGACTCGTCGGTCCTCTAAAGAATGATAACTCATAATGACGATTCGCCCGCCAATGGCCAACGTATCAATAAAAGAAGATAAAAAATGATCAAGTTTTTCTAGTTCCCCATTTACAGCAATTCGAAATGCTTGGAAGACCCTTGCGAGCGTTTTATTTCTATTCTGTGGCGGTGTTGCAGTCCTGATTGCTTCAAATAAACCCTCAACATCTGCAATTGGCCTTTGCTTTACGATAGATTTTGCAATTCGGCGGGAAAGGCGTTCCTCTCCAAAATGATACATAATATCTGCCAATTCTTGTTCAGAGGAATGATTAATAATCGTAGAGGCGCCGCGATCTGAATTTTGATCAAAACGCATATCTAGTAAGCCTTTTTTAGAAAAAGAGAATCCACGCTTTTCGTCATCTAACTGCATAGATGAAAGACCTAAATCAAGCAAAATACCATTCACAAGATTAGAGCCGTGCTTTTCGAGAAAATCTGGGAGTGTATGATAGGACGCACAATTGAGGCTAACCCGAGAAGAAATGGGAATTGTTTTTTTGGCAATCGCCAAAGCCTCGTGGTCCCGGTCAAATCCAATGAGAGAGCCTTCGCCGTTGAGCTGATTTAAAATTTGGATCGTATGTCCGCCAGCGCCAACCGTTCCATCTACATAAATCCCCGCTGGATTTATATTTAAATACGACAGCACTTCTTCCACCATCACCGGGATATGTGGCATAGATTTGTCCCGAGGAGGCGACAGCGTCATTAGAGGATAATTTTACCAGCCAGGTCATCATATGAATTCGAGTCTAGGTTAAGGTTGTTTTGGTCATTTTCCGCTAAACGATCAGCATTCCAAATTTCAATTTTATTAATCATACCAATAATCGTTACATCCTTTTCTATGCCGGCATACTCAAGAAGAGACGCTGGAATCTTGATGCGACCCTGTTTATCATATGTGGAAGGGGAAGCATGCCGGGTTTGATTTCGGATGAAAGAACGATTCGTTTCAGAAACAGAGGATAAGTTGCTGAGTTCCATTTCCATATTTTGCCAAACAATGGCAGGGATGACATAAATACAAGCATCAAACCCGCGTGTTGTAAAAAAAGTCTCCTCGTTTTCGACAGAAAGCGCTTGTCTGAAACGCGCAGGAATGTTGACGCGACTTTTCGCATCAATAGAATAGGCGTACTCGCCAATGAATTTATTTGGACTTAAAGTCATGATTTAATAGGGAATGTTACCCACAATTACCCACTATCTTACCTATACGTAGGAATAATGTCAATAAGTATTCATAAATATTTTCAACAAATACTGGAAGTCCCTTTATATTAGGGAGATAGGGATGCTATGATTTTGTGGGTTAATCGTTTAAAAGTTGGGTGCGTAATGTGTGATTTTTACGCTAGGGGGCGAGCTAGAAACTTCTAACCGAACGGGACTGTTTTGTTGCTCAATTTTCTCAGGAGACTCTCCATTGATCATGGCCGTAATATTTTGCGTATTTGGGAGGAGAATGTTTGCTGATTCGATAAAGGGGGGAAAGGTTTTATTCTCGTTAGTACGTATATTGATTGTTTGACTTTCACCTTGGTCTAAGCTAAAAATAACTTCTATTTGTTCCCGTGATTGAATCACAAGAAAAAAGGGTGGCTCGGTTGCAATTATTGCGTTGCTCGTAGAGATAGCATGAAATTGAGAAAGAATGGAATCTTCACTAACCGTCAAGGTAGATGGGGTTTGAATCTCTTGACGATTGGGTTCTGTGAGATTCTCTTCATTAAATATTTGGCGGAAGATAACAATCGCAAAAATAAAAATGAGTAAAAGGACAGACCCTTTAATCAAATCTTGTCTTAATTTTAGGTCCGAAAGGAAAAGGCTTACTTCGTTTTTCGAAGAATTTATTGATGATGGGCTTGAGGTTTTATTTTGAAGCTCATCTTTAGGTGGCTCAGGCCTTTTTAATTTTGTGGGTTCGGATAAAGAATCAAGTTGTTCCAAGGCTCTTGTTGCGTCTCCGCCGATTTCGACGACATAGGCACGAAGGAATAATCGAATATAGGGTAATTCCAAAACATCAAATTTGCCCATTTCGATGGCTTCCAAATATTGGATATTTATTTTGGTGCGAGATGCAAGCTCTTCCAAGGCAATATCTTGAGATTCGCGTAACGATTTTAATTCTGTGTAAAATAAAGCCATAGTCTCATAAATTGTGAGTGAAAATTAAAGGATGCTACCATGGTTAACAAACACCAAAATGTAAGAATTAATCTTCATTCTGCTTAGGCATTTTTCGTAAAGCTTTTTTTTGGCTTTGTTGTTTTTTGCTACGGAGTCGTTTTTCATTTTCACGTTTTGGGATACGTGTTGCTCGTCGAATTTTTGGTTTTTCCGCTGATGTCTGTATCAGTGAAATCAGACGAGAAATGGCATCAGTCTTATTCATTTTTTGCGAACGATAATTTTGTGCTTTAATCTGTAACTCCCCTTTAGTTGAAATGTAAGTTTTAGCGATTATGAATAATCGCTCAGCCACATCTTTGGGAAGGGAAGAAGCATGAATATCAAATTTAAGTAAGATGGCAGTGGAGGTTTTATTGACGTGCTGACCTCCAGGGCCAGATGCACGAATGGCTTCAAATTGAATTTCTTTTTCAGAGAGCGAAATAGAATCTGTTATACGAATTATCTTAATCAATGATTCCTCTGAACTTTTGATAAAAAGCAGAGAGTGGAAATCCCATTACATTATAAAAATCGCCGTTTATTTTTTCTACACAAACAGAAAACCAATCCTGAATACCATAAGAACCAGCTTTATCAAAAGGCTGATAAATCTTAATATAATGTAAGATATCACTTTTCGATAATGGTCTAAATGTCACTTTTGTCGATTCGCAAAATGTTTCAGAAATCTGTTCATTTTCCCATTGTAAAGATACGCCTGTAATCACCGCATGGGTTTGGCCAGAAAGCATGGAGAGCATTCTAACGCTATCTTCTTCATCCTTTGGTTTGCCTAAAATTTGTCCATCAAAAACAACAATCGTATCGGCGCCAATCACTAAGGCATTCGGATAATTTTTTGCTAAATCACAGGCTTTTGCTTTGGCATAATGTTGAGCAAAAGCTTTTGGATCTAAATCAATGGAGAAATCTTCATAAATCTTGCTGGGAATAATATCAAAGGATAAATCAATTTGCTCCAAGAGCTGTTTTCTTCTAGGCGAATTTGATGCTAAAATAATGTGTGGTTTTTTTTTATTCAATTTTACTCCTTAGCGAAACTTTGCAATTCGCCCAATGGATGAAGAAACAATCCCGTCCACTTCCGCTTGAATTCGATACAAATAAACGCCATTGGCAATTGTTCCTCCAAATGCATCCTGTCCATCCCAATCGATGAAATGATATCCTGCCGAATAATAAGTGGGACCAAAGGTTTTAATTTTTCGTCCACCCAAAGTAAAAATGGATAGAGTAATTTCAGCTGATTGGTTGATCTCAAACGTAAATTGTGTTTCAAAATCGAAAGGATTTGGATAATTAAAAATGTTATATAAACTTAAATTTTCCGATTCTGTTAAATTGAGTAATAGTTCTTTTTCAGAGGAATTATTTGCGCTGTCCCATGCTTTAATTATAAATCGCACTTCCGTTTCATTTTCATCAAAGATATAGGGGAGCGTTCCGGTCGTGATGCTATTTACGTCATAAATGAAATCGTTTGTGATATTTGTCGTGCTTTGATCTGTCGCATTTGTAATGGTGATTTCATGTCCAATTTCGTTGGTCAAATTAAGCCCCAATGCATCGGTGAGTCGAATGCGCATCGTTTCGCCTTTTCCCAAATGATCGCCAGTGGAAAGGATTCGTCCATCTTCCGATTCAAAAGAAATGATGGGTCCCACATGGTCAGAACTAGCGTCCCCACCTACAAGCGGAATTTGGCTTTTATTCCCCAGCGCTTCACCCATACCATCTTCGTCGTAAATATAGATATTCATTTTCGCATTTTTATCAGAATATGAAATATCCAAAGGCACACGAAAATTTCCATCAAAATTTTCACCTGCAAAAGAAAATTGTCCCCGAAAAAGCAGTGGGCCAGGAAGGGTATAAGTTATAGATTGAATGGTGGATAGAAAATTATACTCTCGCGTGACCGTCCGTTCTGCGTCACGTAGGGTTACAATGCCTGTTCCATTTTGACTAATGGATGTTTGCTGTCCAGAAAAGGACGCCAAAGCTAATGTTTCGATTGTATCGGGATTAATTGTTGTAATGGATAAAGTATCTGCTGGCATGGGCAATTTCATGGCCGGATCGCCAAAGAGTGTAAAATATTCCCCTTCCTTGTTTCCTGTTTTTACACTTCTCAAGATGGAACCAATGGGGAGATTTGTGACTTTTCCTTGATTGAAAATGGTGGAAAATAAATCACCTGTATAATTAGCGTTTGCATTTACAGAAATGATTCTTGTCGTGCTGATGACTGCTGATGCTCCATTCATAGGTGCTCGAACTAATTCTTCTGCAAAAGATTCAACTTGAACGTCATCAAAGTGGCCAAAAGAGCAGGTTCCTACAATCCAAACAGGAAGTTTTTTTCCAGGATTCATGGTTTGAATATCACCTCGTTCTAAATAAAGCAATCTTTCTTGGGCGAGTTGCGTGGGAGATCCATGTCCAATATAACTAATGATGGCAGTTCCAGTACTGATGGATTCCATGAGGGCTTTGGTTGCTTCTGGCTTGACAACGCCATAGATAGAAACATCACTTTCTTCTGGATACTCCAACATGTAGAGTTTATTTATTTCTATCGTAGGCGGAATCAATTCTGCAATGGCTTCAGAATTGTTTGTATGGCTTTTTCCTGTACTGATTTCCCAAGAATCATTTTCAGGACGAGCGCCATCATCGGCTAAAAGTGTAACCCGTTGTCGCCAAGGGCCTAACTCTGGTTCCGCTTCCAACATGAGTATTTTTTCAATAAAGGATTCAAATTGCGCTATAGATCGAGCAGGGAATCGCCCAAGTGCGATTTCTGGAATTGCGCCATAGATCGTGGCTAATCGGTCATCTGTTGCCCAAGATCCTGTTATGCCTACTTCAATCGTGGGTAGAATTGTTTCAGATTCACCCGTGATATTTCGATAATCAAAATCTGCATCCCCAATAAGAAATGCAGAATAAGGCTTGGGCGATTGCCAATATTCCTGTGTCCATTGGATAAAGTTTCGAATTGCCATGGGGTCAGGATTTCCAGCTGAAAATTCTCTGAAAATATCCTCTAAACTTGCGTAAATCGCAGGTGAACGGAGCGAGAGCAGAGATTGGGCTGATTCTCGATAAGATTCGGGAGCAATGATAATATGGTCGGCTAAAATGCTTTCTTTTCTAAGGATGGAAAAATTCACGCTTCCTTTATTGTTAATTGAGAATATAGAAGCAATGTCATTGGATTGAAATACAATGTAATGACTTGGGGAATTGGATTGAGTTTGCGTATCGAAGGAACTTTGATTTGTCGATGGATTTATGGTGACAGATTTAGGACTTTCCGGCTCTGAAATATCCCATATTCTCAGCGTATTTGCAGGTGCTCCTTCTAAAGAGAATCGAATTTTCAGATTTTGTTCCAAGGCATAAAAATCATAATTTCCATTCGTAGAAAGTTGCCGTCCATATTTAAGATTAAAATAATCGAAGAAAGGTCGGGAATTGCTGTAGTTCGATGTATTGACCGCAAAAAATGAATTGATGCCATTGGATAATTCTGAGCCATCCAAAAAAAACGAAGCGGTATTATATCCCACAGAACTCCATGAGATAGAATCTTTAAAAGCATTTTGGGTTGAATTGAAATATGTTTTTATTTGGTGACTGGTATTATGAGAAGGTGTAACCACCAATTCTCCGCCTAAGAATCCCATTTGGATAGAAGCGTCAACTGTGGGTTTTGGATTGAGAATATTGAGATTCAAAGAATAAGTCCCACCATAAGCAATTGGACTGGACGCCCAACCCAAACCAGAGTTCGCGGGATTTACTAAATCTACTTCCTGATGAATATATGAAATGCCGTAATCCAAAGATATTGTTACATCATTTGGCACAGATGCGGTTTCGATTCTTTGTCCGCGTAAATTGTTGTCATTCGGAATAAAGAGATAATAGGTATTTTTTGTAAAATATAGATTTTGATTAAAACTAACAGAACTGCCATTGTTGTCAAATCCGCTTGGTCCATGACCATAAAAAATAATTTTGTCTCCAGAATCGAAAGAGCCATCATCTTCACCCAAAATATCCAGACTGATTTCAACGAGATTATCTTCAATCTCCATATTACTTGCCTGCGATTTTGCTCTCCCTAAATTTGCTCCTGTATATAAGCTAAACGAGCGAGGGTCAGCAGACTCTAATTCGCTATAAGCGCTTAACAACGCATTGTATTCAATTGATTTTATCTCATCTTCTTCGAGGGAAAAAGACAGCCAAGTTCCTTCAGGAAACGAAGCAGATCGTGCTCTTTTGCTTATGGGTCTTTCCACCCAATTTTTGGCAATATCCCAATTCATGATTTGTGGCGCTAATAGTTTGGACTGATTTTGATTTGGCGGAAAAACCTTTTCACGTTTTTCATCAAAGTGGATATCAACGTGAATCGTTTGGTAATATTTCCCATTTTGGGCCATGGGAGAGATGACCAGTGTGGCTGTATTTAAACCCTGGACTTTTTGCGTTTGCACCCAAAATTCGCCTTTACTTTTGAATGAAGCGCAATCGAAGGGGCAATCTACGGGATTTTGGTATTGGACAGAAACAGTAGGATAATCCTGATTCGGAATTCCAATTAAAAATGATTGTTCTCCCAAGTCTCCAATTGTTTCGGGGGTGGTGATGATTTCGAATGAAAATTGACTCGGATTATTTTGGCGAATAACTTTGTTTCGTTTTGCGAATCCTATTTGAAAAAGGATTGAAACAGAAATCAGATATTTGAATCCGAGAAAGATTTGATTGCAGATTTTATTTCTATTGGGGTTTGTCAAAAGGTTTATCATATTTAGTTGTGTTTAAATTTATGGAAATTAACCGTGACTTTGCATTGAAAAGTATAGTCTAAAAGACATAAATTTGAAGTCATTATTTCATACGAAAATGGATGAAATGAGTTTCACATAAGCCCAAAACGAATAAAGGTAGATTGAATGTTTGATTATGAAATGATTAAAGAAGTTTATGCTTCATTTGGCGAAAAAGTAGATCACGCGAGAAGTTATTTGGGTCGCCCCTTAACGTTTACAGAAAAGATTTTATTTGCACATTTAGCTGAGCCTTTTTCAGAGAAACCCACACGTTTTGAAACGTACGCATATTTTAATCCTGATCGAGTTGCCATGCAAGATGCGACAGCACAAATGGCATTATTGCAATTTATGTCTGCAGGAAAAGCACAAACAGCAGTTCCATCCACGGTTCATTGTGATCATCTGATTCAGGCGGAAGTGGGCGCAAAAGCAGATTTAGCAACAGCAGAAGATGTGAATGGTGAAGTCTATGATTTCCTTCATTCTGTTAGCCAAAAATATGGTATCGGATTTTGGAAACCGGGCGCTGGCATTATTCATCAAGTCATCTTGGAAAATTACGCTTTCCCAGGCGGCATGATGGTTGGGACAGACTCTCACACGGTCAATGCGGGCGGATTGGGCATGATTGCTATTGGTGTCGGAGGTGCCGATGCTGTGGATGTAATGGCAGGGATGCCATGGGAGCTTCGCTGGCCAGGCGTCACAGGTGTAAAATTAACGGGGGAACTTTCCGGATGGTCTTCTGCTAAAGATGTAATTTTGAAGTTGGCTGGCATATTGACAGTGAAAGGTGGAACCGGAAAAATTGTTGAGTATTTTGGTCCAGGGACAAAATCAATCTCGTGCACGGGCAAAGCCACGATCACAAATATGGGTGCGGAAATTGGGGCCACTACTTCGGTTTTTCCATATGACGAAAAGATGTCCACCTATTTACGTCACACTGAAAGAGGAAAAATTGCAGACTTGGCGGATGGCATGGATGTAAATTTTCGGGCAGATGATGAAGTCATGGCGAATCCAGAAGCGTATTATGATGAGATTATTGAAATCAATTTATCTGAATTAGAACCACAAATTGTTGGACCTTTTACACCGGACTTAAGTCATCCAATTTCTAAAATGAAGCATGATGTTATTTCGGAAGATTATGAAGATGTTTTGAGTGTTGCCTTGATTGGTAGTTGCACCAACTCTTCTTATGAAGATATTGAGCGCGCTACGCATGTTGCCAAGCAAGCGTTAGCAAAAGGATTAAAAGCAAAATCCGAACTCATGATTTCTCCAGGATCAGAGCAAATTCGTGCAACCATTGAAAGAGATGGACATTTAGCCATTTTAGAATCTTTAGGCGGAACTGTTTTAGCAAACGCCTGCGGACCTTGTATCGGACAATGGAAACGGCACGGTGTTGAAGATGGAGAGAAAAATTCCATCATCACCTCGTTTAATCGAAATTTCGCCAAAAGAGCAGATGGGAATTCTGGAACCTATGCCTTTATCGGAAGTCCAGAAATTGTAACCGCTTTGGCCATTGCTGGCTCCATGAGTTTTAATCCATTGACGGATGAATTAATCAATGATCAAGGTGAATCAGTTAAGCTTGAAGCTCCAAGCGGGGATGAATTGCCAAGTAAAGGATTTGATACTGGTGAATCGGGTTTTGTTGCACCGGCCGAAGCTGGGAATAAAGTGGAAATCGTCGTTAAGCCAGAGAGTGAACGTCTCCAATTGCTTACTCCATTTTTAGCTTGGGATGGACAAGATTTTGAAGGCATGCGTATTTTGGTAAAAGCCAAGGGAAAATGCACGACAGATCATATTTCTCCAGCTGGGCCTTGGCTTCGTTTTCGGGGACATTTGGACAATATTTCTGGCAATATGTATTCTGGTGCTGTGAATAGTTTTACGGAAGAAATTGGGCAAGGCACGAATCTTTTAACCGGAGAAAAATCGCAGGATTTCAATCAGATTGCACGAGACTATCAATCGAAAAATATTTCGTGGCTTGTGGTTGGGGATGAGAATTATGGCGAAGGTTCGAGTCGAGAGCATGCCGCAATGGAACCAAGACATTTAGGTTGTAAAGTGGTCATCACAAGAAGTTTTGCTCGTATTGCCGAGACCAATTTAAAGAAGCAAGGGATTCTGCCCTTAACCTTCAATGACAAAGATACTTATGACCTTATCCAAGAAAAAGACGAAATCTCCATTTTGGGTTTAAGCGATTTATCTGTGGGGAGTCAGCACGAGATGAAAGTTTCCCATGCTGATGGAACAGTGGAAACAGTTCAAGCATCTCACTCTTTATCGAAAATACAAATTGCTTGGTTCAAAGCAGGTTCTGCTCTAAATAATATTGCAGAAAAATCATGAAAAAAGTCCTAGTAACAGACCCAATTACGTCATCAGGATTTGCTATTCTTAAAGAAGCTGGATTAGATGTTTTAGATTTTTCTAAAGCTTTAAAAGACGAGTGGATGGCGGTTCTACCAGACGTGAACGGTTGGGTCATTCGCAGTGGAACCAAGCCTGATGAAAACGCTTTGAATATTGCCACTCAATTAGAAGTAATAGGTCGAGCTGGTGTGGGTGTCGACAATATTGACATTCCCGTTGCAACTCGGAATGGGGTTGTTGTGATGAACACACCAGATGTAAATACCACATCTGCAGCAGAACATACCATTGGCATGATTTTGGCCAGTTCACGAAATATTTCCCAAGCACATCAAGATTTGAACAAAGGTGAGTGGAATCGTCATCAATGGGTTGGGACCGAATTAAACGGCAAAACCTTGGGTATCGTAGGATGTGGAAAAATTGGTCGAGAAGTGCTTTCGCGCGCCAGTGCATTTGGTATGAAAATTTTAGGCTACGATCCCTATTTTACCCAGGAGCATTTTAATCCTGATCAAATCAAAATGGTAGATTTAGATACGCTCACTAGAAAGTCTGATTTCATTACACTTCACGTGCCTTTAGTGGATGAGACCAAAAATTTATTTAATTTAGATAAATTTAAACTGATGAAAAATTCAGCGAGAATCATCAATGTTGCACGGGGAGGCATCGTCAATGAGAAGGATTTGGCCGAAGCCTTAAACAAGAATCTGATTGCTGGTGCAGCGATTGATGTTTTTGAAAATGAACCGATTGGGAGCGATCATCCTCTACTTAATATCACGAATTGTGTATTAACGCCTCACTTAGGGGCTTCGACTGAAGAAGCAAAAGAAGGTGTTTCTGGTGCAGTATGTCGCCAAGTGCGTGATTATTTATTGAAAGGGAAAATGACGAATGCGCTGAATATGCCTATTAAAGATATGGATAAGATGAAAGAAATTCTCCCTCACTTAAATATGGCGGAACTTTTAGGAAATATGCATGCTCAATTGCTTTCTTCTCCAACCAAAAAAGTGATGATTGAGTGTCATGGCGCCATGGATGAAATTAAAGCAATTTCATTGGCCTTCTTAAAAGGATTAATCGAAAATCGCGTTTCGGGTCGACTGAATTATATCAATGTGGAATCGCGTGCCCGTGATTTTGGTATTGAAACTGAAGTTTTATATCAAACGGGAAAAACAGATTTTCCAAATCTTTTAGTTACAAAAGTTCAATGTGATGATGAAGTGATTCGTTTAGATGGTTCTGTTTTTGGCGATGGTAAACTTCGGCTCGTAAATATCTTTGGGCACGAAATTGATATTGTGCCAAAAGGAACAATACTTTTGGTAAAAAACAAAGATGTGCCTGGGGTTATTGGGAAAGTGGGAACGCTATTGAGCCAGCATCATATCAACATTGGCGCTTACGTTTTGAGTGAAACGGGAGAAGAAAAAGCTTTTGGGGTGATTCGAGTCTCAGATTCCGTATCTCAAGAGGTCATCCAAGAATTAGCTTCTTTAGATGAAATTGAACGGGTGCAACAAATTGTATGTCAAATTTCGGCAGAATCTTTGTAAAATAGGGCATGAGAACAGGTTTAGTATTGGATACATAAGCTCATCTTGTGATAATCCAAAAAAAAATATTTCAAATAAAAGGAAGATCGAATGTCAAAATTATGGGATGATTTAAAAGAAAACATGAAAGAGTGGGGAAGTTCTGCTGTTGAGAAAGCGGAAGAAATAAGCAAAGTTGCCGTCGAGAAGACAGAAGAGTTAACGCGCATTTCTAAACTAAAAATTGAAATTCATCAATTGGGCAAAGAAATTGAAAAGCAAGCTCAACTATTGGGCCAATCTGTGTATGATCAGGCCAAAGAAGATAATATGGTTAATTTTACGGGGAATACTGAATTTTTCCGATTAGTAGATAAAATTGATGAACTCAAAGAAAAAATTGAAAATAAGAAAATAAATTTAGATCACGTGGCTGACACCATTGAAAGTGTGAACGAATCCAAGGAAACAAACGATGTCTCTGAGGAAACGGTGCCAATAAATGATGAGGTAAGCCCTGAAGAAAGCGCTAAAGATAAATCAGTTGAAAATACAGACTAATTCTTAGTAAAATACGAGACTGCATACTAAGCAAATTCATAAATGAAGCATATATTCCCAACTCAACGGTATATTATCCACAAAGAAACGGAAAAAGGTGTGAGGCAAGTCCACTTTTCTCGTCTTCAATTACTGGCGTTAATTTCCACAGCAATTGTCTTATTAGGTGCCACATTGTTTTTTAGTGCCGATAGCCTCAGCAAATTCCTTTATCAAACACGATTAACAGAATTCAAACAAAATTATGCTTCTGTTTCTGAAAATTTAGAGACACTCAAAACAAGATTAGATTATTTAGATAGTCAAATTTTGGCTTTAGAAGAAAAAGACGAAGCGGTGCGGATTTATGCAGGAATGCCAGGGATTGATCAAGACATTAGACAGCTGGGCATTGGTGGTATCATGTCAGAGAAATCTTTATTTATGGATAATCTTGCTCCGGCCGTGAATAAAGAATTAGTTGCTCTCGAATTTGATATTGAAAAATTATCCCGAAAAGTAAATTTGGAATTGATCTCTTATGAAAATATCTATGATCAAGTAAAAACAGATGTGGACCGTATTCGGGCGATTCCATCTATCCGGCCTGTTAGAAGTGGCTATTTAAATTCTTCCTATGGATATCGTACAGATCCATTTGATCATGTTCAAAGATTGCATCAAGGTCAGGACATCACGGTTCGCTCAGGAACGCCTGTTTATGCACCAGCTGATGGAAAGATAAAACGGGCTTATTATGTAGGTGGATTTGGGAATCACATTAAAATTGATCATGGTTATGGTTATGCCACCATTTTCGCTCATATGTCTAAACTTTCAGTTCGAACAGGACAAAAAATTAAACGAGGCGATGTGATTGGTTATACTGGAAATACAGGGAGATCTACAGCCCCGCATTTACATTATGAAGTCCACTATTATGGGGAAGCTCAAAACCCCTTAGATTATTTCTTTTCTGACGCATCGCAGTAAATCGGGGATAATTTCCCATCTATGAATTCATCGTATTTTATTGAAACTTACGGCTGTCAAATGAATGTAGCTGATTCTGAATTGGTGGAAGGTTTATTGCAGAATCAAGGATATTCTCCCTCACAAAGTCTTGAAACGGCAGATGTCATTTTTGTGAATACTTGTTCTATCCGAGAACATGCGGAAGAAAAAGTTCATTCCCAATTAGGACGATATCATCTCATCAAAAAACGCAAACCAGAAGTATTGATTGGCGTATTAGGGTGTATGGCTCAAAGCCTCAAAGATGATATATTAGAGAACAAACCTTTTGTCGATATTGTTTTAGGTCCTGATTCTTATCGTAAACTGCCTGAATTTTTAAATCGAAAGCAGACAATCCGAAACAATCAAGTCGATACAAAATTATCTAAATTTGAAGTATATGATGATTTATTTCCCAGTCGTAGAGAGGGAATAAATGCTTGGATCTCTATCATGCGTGGTTGTGATAAATTTTGCACTTTTTGCATTGTTCCTTTTACGCGCGGCCGAGAACGAAGTCGAAGTGTTGAAGGTATCGTAAGAGAAGCGAAACAAGCCCTCGATGAAGGATTTGTTGAAATAACTTTGTTAGGTCAGAATGTTAATTCGTATAGCCACGAAGGAAATGACTTTCACGATTTATTGGAAGCGGTAGCAAAAGTGCATGGCATAAAACGCATTCGCTACACTTCGCCACATCCACAAGATATGACTGATCCCTTATTAGACGTGATGGCGAGCCATCAAAATATTTGTAATTCGATTCATTTGCCTTTGCAATCGGGTTCAGATCACGTTTTGAAACGCATGAATCGCACGTATGGTAAAAGCCATTTTATAGATTTGGCGCAACGTATTCGGGAAAAATTACCGCGTGTAGGAATAAGCACAGATATTATTGTGGGATTTCCTGGCGAGACAGAGAAAGATTTTCTCGAGACAATAGATGTGATGAAAACACTTCGCTTTGATTCGGCCTTCCAATTTAAATATTCACCCAGGCGTGGCACGAAAGCGTCTGAATATGAAGATCAAGTGCCAGAAAAAGAAAAGCAATCTCGCTTGGCCGAAATCATTGAACTTCAGAAATTACACACTTTGGAAAGAAATGAAACATTTGTGGGAAGCGTAGAGCCGGTTCTGGTTGAGAAGGAAAGTAAACGTTCCACGACTCAATGGGCAGGACGGACGGATTCAAATAAATGGGTGATTTTCGACAAAGGAAACACGAGCCTGAAAGAAATCGTCCCTGTAGAAATCAAAGAAGCGAAGGGTGTTTCCCTTCATGGAAAATGTATCAAAAAATCGGAGGCAGCCTAATGAAACTTGTAAAAATTCTTGGTGGGATTGTAACTATATTTATTTTAGTTTGGTTCTTGGTGCAAAATTCTGGAGAAAAATCACATGTCTTTGTGAATCTTATTTTTGCAGAATATGAAGAGGCACAAGTGTCAATGATTATGTTAGGGGCTTTGGCATTAGGCGTTGTTATCGGATTTTTATCAGCCGTCATTAGTTTATTTTCAGCGAAAAATGATATTAGAGCTCTGCAGAATAAAAATCGTGTATTGTCCGATGAACTCAACGATTTAAGAAATGTTGCGATTGATGAAGGCATCTATGATACTGAGGATGGAGCTTTGTAGTGTTGAATTTTATTCTCCTAGGACTTGTTGTTCTTGGGCTCGTTCTTGTCTATTTTAAATATAAATCTAACCCTGCTCCCAAAATAGAATCGCTTTATACGGATGCCCTCAATGCTATGGTGCGTTCAGATCGGAAGTTGGCGCTCAAGTTATTACGGGACGTGGTAAGACAAGATTCTGACCATGTGACGGCATATTTGCAAATGGGCAATATCCTTAGAGATAATCAAGCAGAACAAGCGGTTAAAATCCATCAATCCTTGACTGTTCGTCCCAATTTAGGTAAGGAGCTTCAGGCAGAGATTCATCAAGCTTTGGCTTTGGATTATCATGCGTTGGGTCATTTGGTTCGAGCTCAAAAAGAAGCGGAACAATGTTTACGTATTGATAAGAAAAATATGTGGGCTTTACAATTTCTCCTTGAGATAGCAGAAAAAAACCATGATTGGAAAACGGCCAGTAAATGGGCAAAGATTGTTCAAAAACAAGGGGAGAATAAAGATCTTTTTCAAATGGCCCAATACAAAGTTTATGAAGGGCTTGATAAAATGGAATCTGGGGATAAATCAGGCGCCAAAGCATTATTTCAAAAAGCCGTTAAAGATACGCCCACTTTTGGTACGCCTTATTTTTATTTGGGTGATATGTATGCTGAATCAAGAGATTTGGTAAAAGCTACTGAAAATTGGGAGCAATATGCCCATTTAATGCCTGAAGAAAGTGGCAAAGTTTTTGCCAAAATCGAATCTGCCTTATTTGATTTGGGGCGTTATAGTGAGGTGGAAAATTTTTATCGCCGGATCTTGGATGAAAATCCGAATAATATGGAAGCAGTTGCAAAACTTGCAAATGTGCTGGAAGAAAAAGGAGAGCACAACGCAGCACTTTCCTTACTCGAAAAATCTTTAGATTCAGAAAATACAAATATTCATGGTCTATTAATGAAACTCAAATTATCTCTTTATGGCTCAACACCTGTTGAATTAAGTCATCAAATTGATCAAATTATTTCACAAGTTACACGGAAATAAATTAGAAGTGAAAAAAGGGATCCTCTGGTTTGCAATTTGGTGTACATGTTTAAGTGCTCAAAATATTGATATGTATTTATCTTTGATTCATGAAGGCCACATGGATGCAGTTGTTGAACAATTACCAGAACTCATGTCTAAATATCCAAATAATCCAGATGTATGGTATGTCAAAGCCTTGACCACACGTAATGGCAACGTGGCGATTGAACAATACCAAGCAATTTTAAAAAAATTCCCTGAATCAAAATTCGCTCATGAATCGGCCATGAAGGTGGGAGAATATTATTTTGCTAGAGGTTTGTATTCACAAGCGGCAAGACATTTACGAAGGGTGCCGTTGAAATATTCCGATTCCCACCATGTTCAGCGCGCCATCGATTTATTGATGAACAGTTATGATGCTACGGGAGAAAGTGATTCAGCGAGATATTGGTTGGGGTACTTTAAAAATGTCTATCCCAATTTGCTTGGGGATGTGAAGGAAAATCTTGCGCAAAAACCAAAAAAAATAAGTGTGAAAATGTTACCACAAAAAACTTCCGTGCCTAAACCTTATGTGGTTCAGATTGGTGCATTTGGGAGTATCAGTAATGCGGAACGGCTTCATCTGCAAGCTTCACAGGTAGGCTATCAAGTAGAAATCCATACGGTTCAATCCAATGGTAATGAATTAAATGCGGTACGAATCGTGCGATATATCAGTAAAAAACAAGCCCAAAAAGTGGGTGAAGAGATTAAACGAAAACTGGGGATAGATTACCGCGTATTATATCGTCCCTAAAATTTGGGAATGAGTGTGAGGCTGGTGCCCACCTCGGCCTTCAAAGCCGCTGTCCTGGTGATGAATCGGGAGCTGGGTTCGATTCCCAGGCGTTCCCGCCATTTGAGAAAGTCAATTATTTGTAATAGATTGGCTTTTTATTTCTAAAATATTAGAAAGACAAAATCAATTTTCTGTGTAAATTTACGCATCGATTTTATGAAATATTCAGCAAATTACTCCCAACTCGTTATGCCCCAAGACACGAACATCATTGGCACTTTATTTGGTGGAAAAATGATTTCTTGGATGGATATTGCTGCTGCAAAAGTAGCACATCGATGCCTAAAAGATGTGACGGCAGATACCATCGTAACTCGGGCAATGGAAAGCATTGAATTCCAAGAAGCGGTCCAAATGGGTGAGTGGGTCAATTTAAAAAGTAACGTGATTGCTGTAGGAAAGACTTCTTTTAAAATAAAAGTAGAAGCCTATGCGGAACGCATAGGTGAAGAAAAACGATTAGCCTGTTCTGGCATTTTTATCATGGTTTCTGTATGTAAAAATGAGGACGGATCTTTTAAAAGTGTGGAGCATGGTATCAGTTTAAAATAAACCAACAAAGACCTTTACAAATCCTAACGTGTAAAGAATAATTATAGATCCTTCATTTGTACGATAGGGCTTGCAATGGCCTCAATTAAGAAAGGAATTACACTCATGTCTGAACAAATTTATTCACCATCAAATGCATTTTCTGAAAAAGCTTTGGTGTCGTCGATGAATGATTATCAGAACCTTTATCAAGAATCCATCAACAATCCAGAAGCTTTTTGGGCTGAAATAGCAGAGCGTATCACATGGACAAAAAAATGGGATACGGTTCGTGATTTTGATTTTAAAAAAGGGGAAATCAAATGGTATGAAGGGGGAAAACTCAACGTAAGCTATAACTGTCTTGATCGTCACGTCGAAGAGGGCCATGGTGATCAAACAGCGATTATTTGGGAAGGTAATAATCCAGAGGAAGATAAGACTTATACTTATAATGAATTATTAGCTGAAGTGCAAAAGTTTGCCAATGTTTTAAAAAGTATCGGCGTGGAAAAAGGCGATCGCGTTTGTATGTATATGCAAATGGTGCCCCAACTTCCCATCGCCATGTTAGCTTGCGCAAGGATTGGTGCGGTTCATTCCATCGTTTTTGGTGCCTTTTCTGCAGAATCTCTGAGAGATCGGATTAATGATTCGGCTTGTAAGGTTTTGATTACACAAGACACAGGCGTACGTGGGACGAAATTAAATATTCCCATGAAAAGCAATGCGGATAAAGCGGTGGCAGAGACGCCATCAATCACCCATGTGATTGTTGTGGAAAGAACGGGCGAAACAGTGGAGATGACAGAAGGTCGAGATTTGTGGTGGCACGAATCGATGGAAAAAGCAGAAGCGATTTGTGAGCCGGTTGAAATGGATGCTGAAGATCCATTATTCATTTTGTACACGTCAGGTTCAACAGGTCAGCCCAAAGGTGTTTTGCATACAACGGGTGGTTATTTGGTTTACACCTCCTATACCCATGAACAAATCTTTGATTACAAAGAAGGGGATATTTATTGGTGCACAGCAGATATTGGTTGGATTACGGGCCATTCCTACATTGTTTATGGACCTTTGGCGAATCGCGCCACAACCGTGATGTTTGAGGGCGTGCCAAATTTCCCGGATTTTGGTCGATTCTGGGATGTCGTTGATAAGCATAAAGTTAATCAATTTTATACGGCACCAACCGCTTTGCGCGCATTAATGAAGGAAGGAAATGATCCTGTTTTAAGTCGAGATTTATCAAGCTTGCGATTATTAGGCACAGTGGGAGAACCTATCAAAGAGCCAGAATGGAAATGGTATCATGAGATTATTGGAAAGGGTAAATGTCCGATTGTTGACACGTGGTGGCAAACAGAAACAGGTGGAATTATGCTGACTCCATTGCCTGGCGCCATTCCAACGAAACCAGGTTCGGCGACCTTCCCATTTTTTGGTGTAGAACCCGTATTGCTCACTGAAGAGGGAAAAGAAATTGAAGGGAATAATGTCGCAGGTTTACTAGCAATCAAAGCCTCTTGGCCAGGACAAATGCGAACGATTTATGGAGATCATGAGCGTTTCATTCAAACATATTTTGCTATGTATCCTGGATATTATTTTACCGGTGATGGCGCAAGAAGAGATGAAGAGGGTTATTATTGGATTACTGGTCGCGTGGATGATGTTCTGAATGTTTCGGGGCATCGAATCGGAACAGCAGAAGTGGAAGGCGCCATTGGGAAAGGTGATGGCGTTGCAGAAGCAGCTGTTGTTGGTTACTCTCATGATATCAAAGGTCAAGGGATTTATGCTTATGTCACATTAATGACAGGCGTCGAAGCCAGTGATGAAATCAAAAAAGGGATTGTAGCTTCTGTGGTTAAAGAAATTGGACCTCATTCCAAACCAGATGTAATCCAGTTTACTCAGTCTTTACCTAAAACGAGATCGGGGAAAATTATGCGTCGAATTCTACGTAAAATCGCAGAAAATGAATTGGACAGTATGGGTGATATTTCCACATTAGCAGATCCAAGTGTGGTAGCGGAATTGATTGCCTCTCGTTCAAAAGTTTAGCGGAAAATCCCACACTCTATTCCATTGCGTTTCAAATTTATTTTGAAGCGCAATGGAAGTAAGAGGATCTTCTCTGCGCAGAGTTTTACAAATAATTCTAAGATTGATATTCATTAAATTGGTTTCCTTTCGTATTGGAAACCTTTCGTATTTTTAAAGCACTTTATTCACAAGTAAACAGAAAGAAAAAGAAAAATGGCACATATTCAAACTATTAAACAAATCGCAAAATATAAAGCTGATCTAAATCAAAAATTTATTGTTGCAGGGCTTTACCAAAATGACAAATTAACACCACTTTCTCAATCGATTGATAAAAATGCTGGACAAATAAAAGCAGCTATCGATTCGGGCGATTTCAAAGGTAAAATAGGAGAAAATCGCACATTCTATATTAGTGGAAATACAATCGTCATCATTGGTCTAGGGAAAGAAGAAAATTTTGATGCAGATACCGCTCGAAAAGTAGCTGGTCAAGCGAGCCGAATTGCCATTCAAAGAAAAACAGACAATATCCTCATCGAGTGTTTTGGCGGAGATGAATATTCTCAAGCTGTTGGAGAAGGTGCGGTTTTAGGCAGCTATCAATTTTTAGATTACAAGACAAAAACAAAAGATAAATTTGAACTTACAAACGCAAGTATTTTAGGTGGAAATGAGGACGCTATTCAAAAAGGTTTTGCTATTGGAAAGGCCGTTTGTTTGGGCCGAGATTTAGGAAATCATCCGGGGAATGTAAGCACACCATCTCATCTCGCTAAAGTTGCAAAAGATATTGCTGATGAAGGAAAAATGAAACTCACGATTTTTGATCGAGATAAAATTGAAGAAATGGGCATGGGCGGATTAGCGGGCGTTGCACAAGGAACAGAAGAACCACCCAAATTTATCATTTTGGAATATTTTGGTGCGGATGATAAAGCAGAAAAGCCAAAGATTTTAGTGGGGAAAGGTCTCACCTTTGATGCAGGCGGAATTTCCATCAAGCCAGGTGGAAAAATGGATGAAATGAAATTTGATATGTGTGGATCAGCCTTAGTTTTGGGTGTATTTCAAGCCATTGCTTCATTGAAACCAAAAATAAATGCGATAGCGATTATTCCCTCTACTGAAAATTTACTCGGTGCCAAGGCGTACAAACCAGGCGATATTTTGACTGCCTATAATGGAAAAACGATTGAAGTTCTCAATACAGATGCAGAAGGGCGACTTATTCTTGCGGATGGATTGTCTTACGCCAGCAAACATTATGACCCTGAGTTTATTTTGGATTTTGCGACTTTGACAGGAGCCGTTTTAGTTGCCCTTGGCCATATCGCTACAGGCGTAATGGGAACAGATGAATCCTTAATGGATCGCGTAAAAACTGCTTCTAAAAATACGGATGAAAAAGTTTGGGAATTCCCGCTTTGGCCAGAGTATTGTAAACAAATAAAATCAGAGATTGCGGACGTAAAAAATTTGGGTGCACCCAGTCAAGCTGGTTCAATCGCGGCAGGGGCTTTCTTGAAAGAATTTGTGGGTAAGGATATTCCCTGGGTCCATTTTGATATTGCTGGAACTGCTTGGGGCGGAAAGCCAAATAGCATTGAGCCAAAAGGCAGTGCCACCGCTTGGGGTGTTCGTTTAGTCTTGGATTTATTGAATGTATAATTTAGTAATCTGAAAGAATAAAAGGATATCCATATTAGGATTTAATTATACTGATGGTTTAACTTATTCTACTCTTATTCAATAAAAGAGGAGAGAGTAATGAAAAAACCAATTTTAATATCCAGCATTTTGTCTTTGTGTATTGGGCAAAATTTATCTGAATCCATGATTATTTCAGGAGATGGCGTTAATTCACAAGCAGATATTGCTATGAACCAAGAAGGGGTATTGTATAGTGTATGGCTTCAAAATTCGAATGGATACAATATACAATTTTCATATTCAGATGATGGTGGCTCTACTTTTTCTGAGCCGAATCAAGTGAATGATCATTTGAATTCTGTTATTCATATTGGAAATAGTGGCCCAAAAATTGATGTTTGGGGAGATACAATTCACGTGATTTGGGCAGATGAACGAAATGGATATACCAATTCAAATATTTATTATTCACAATCTGTAGATCAAGGTGAAACATGGACTTCATCTGCCTCTATTGGGCAATCAGCAAAATTCAATATTTATCCAGAAATCAAAGTCAGCGCTGATGGTCATATTCATGTGATTTATTATTCGTATAACCGACATTCTCTAGATTTTGATGATATTCATTATATAGAATCGACGGATAATGGTGCATCATTCTCCTCTTCAGTCATTGCCAGCAATTTTTCAGATCAAGAACCGTGTGATTGTTGTGCTGCAGATATTCATGTTTTAGAGAATAATTCAAAAATCCTTGCTTTTAGAAATAACAATAATAACATCAGAGATATGTTTAGTGTTTCGATTCAAGAAGGCGATACAGATTGGGGACATTTAACGCAAATATCGCGAGATAATTTCCATATTAATTATTGTCCTTCATCCGGACCTTCCATTGATGGGTTTGAACAAATGACAGCTGTGGTATATATGGCGCCTTATTTTGATGATACACGAATTTATCTTAAAGTATCTCATGATAATGGATCCTCCTATGGTGATAGTATTTTAGTAGATTTAGATGCGGAAACAGGTATCAATCAAGATCATCCTATCGTTGGATTTTCACCAAATGGTGACACCCATATTATTTGGGAAGATTCAAGGAATTTTGGTGATATTTATTATGGAAGATTAGGAAATGGTGATACTGTTTTGACAGATTTGAATAATTTAACAGAAGAAGTGGATGCGGCTACACAGAAATATCCGCGTATGATTGTGGGGTCCGATGCAAGCGTTTATGTTGTATGGACAGATTTTACGAACAGTGGAGATATTATTTTTAGAAGTCTCCAAGGAAATTTTGTAAATATTGACGAACAAGTAAAACAAGCAAAATCCTTTTCATTAATCGGAAATTATCCAAACCCATTTAACCCGAACACGACCATTGAAATTGCCTTAAAAAAACGTGAGAAAATCTCTCTACAAATTCTTGATGTTCAAGGTCGTTGGATAAAAACTTTGGTAGAAAGTGAATTAGAGCAAGGTATTCACCATTTTCGTTGGAGTGGAAAAAGCCATTCGAGTGGTATTTATTTTGTCAAAATAGAATCTAAATCATTTTCAGAGATTCAAAAAATTGTATTATTAAAATAACGTAGGTGTAAATATGAGCATTGGATTAGGTATTTTTCTTTTTATTATTGGTTTTGCCATGGGTGGAGCTGCAATTTGGTTTATGCGTCAAAAAGAAATGGATGCCATGCAAACGAATGCAGATCAAATGAAAAATGCTTTCGGAAATCTATCTAAAGAGGCACTTGGAGAAGTCCAATCCACCTTTATGGAATTAGCTAAAAACCAATTAGATACTCATCTAAAAACTTCCGATGAACAATTGGATGGAAAGAAAAAACTCATTGATTCATCTTTGAAAGAAATGAAAACTCAATTGGAAAATTTGAATAAACGTACTGGTGAGCTCAAAGGACAAATGGAACAATCTCAATCGGGCATGTCCGAGCTTGCGGATACCACATCTCAACTTCGTCAAATTCTTTCCAGCTCCCAAGCCCGGGGACAATGGGGCGAACGAATGGTTGAGGATATTCTCAGTTTCATTGGATTGGCAGAAGGCATTAACTACGCCAAACAAACCCAATCCGGCTCAGATCGTCCAGATTTTACTTTTTTTCTTCCTGACGATAAAATCATCAATATGGATGTAAAATTTCCACTGGCCCATTATGAAAAATATCTCGCATCTGAAAGTGATATGGAAAAAGATCAGGAGAAAAAAGCCTTTCTAAAAGATGTGCGAAATCGGGTGAAAGAAGTGGCGAAACGAAGCTATATCAATCCAGAAGGTGGAACTGTTGATTATGTTCTGCTCTTTATTCCGAACGAAAGTATTTATGCTTTTTTAAATCAAGAGGATCTTGATTTAATCGATTTTTCTTTAGAGCGTAAAATTTTAATGTGTTCGCCCATTACACTTTACGCAATCTTATCTTTGATTCGTCAAGCTGTTTCAAATTTTGCCATGGAAAAAAAGGCGGGTGAAATGCAAGTTGAAGTGGGAAAATTTCAAGAACAATGGATAAAATTTGTGGAAAAATTAGAATCATTGGGAAAAACAATAGGGACTGCAACAAGTCATTTTGAATCTTTAACAGGTCCCCGCATGCGAGCACTTGAAAAGCCCATGGAAAAAATTAATGATTTGCAACTAGGTCAAGATGACGAAACGAAAGTAATAGATAAATGAAAAAAACAAATATATTAGGACTGATTTTAATTTTGGTCTTTTCCAATTGTGTGGATCCACCAGAATATACAGATGGCTTATTAGAGAATATTCCTGCCATTGTGAATGAATCAGATTTTTTCTCCATTAATTTACTTGCAGATAAATTTTCAACAGAAGAGTCTTATGGCTTAAATATGACTTTAGATTCAAACTCAGTCTTACATACCTCTTTACGTATTAATTATTCTGGAACAGCAACCGACTCTTCCTCAATTACACTATTAACAGCATCAGATACTTTACTTATGTCATTTTTTATCAGCGGAGATGGTTCCTTAATATTAAAAGATAGCCTCAGAGATTGGTTTGCTTATCCTCAAAAAATCGATTTAAAAACCAATGTCTTTTCAGGCACTTTAGATTATCAAATAATCAAAAAATAATCTTGATCTAATTCCTTGATTTATATCATCACACTTTCCCTGTATCTGCTGACCTTAATTGGCTTAGGTATTTATAAATCAAGACAAATAAAAACTCAATCCGATTTTGCAGTTGCAGGACGAAGTTTAAGTCCAGGGGTTTTAGTGGGCACTATGCTCGCCACGTGGATTGGAACCGGTTCCATTTTAGGAAATGCTGGAAAAGCCTATGAGACAGGATTCGCCGCATTGATGCTTCCTTTGGGTGGCATTCTCGGTATCATACTCCTAACAAAAATTGCAGGAAAAGTAAGAGCGTATGAAAAATTTACCGTTCCGGAAATTATCGGAGATCGATATGGTTCTGTTGCGAGAATCTTGAGTGTGATTGCTTTGGTTATGGCGTATATGGTCATTGTGAGTTATCAGTATAATGCAGGTGGCGCTGTCCTCACAACCGTTTTAACCGACGCAAATGGAGATGCGCTCATTTCGGCACAAACGGGAACCATTATTGCCGCCATTTTTATCGTGGCTTATACAATGTTAGCTGGATTGGTCAGTGTTGCTTATACGGATGTGGCGAACGGCATTTTGATGACTATTGTCCTAGTGATTGCATTCCCAATCTTTTGGATAAAAGCAGGTGGCTGGTCTGGAATGGAAATGTCCTTTGGCGAAATGGGAAAGCCAAATCACATGCAATTTTTTGGGGTTTATTCTGGATTGGATATTCTTAATTTTTGTTTACCTCCTTTTTTATTGGTTTTGGGCGATGCCAATATGTATCAACGTTTTTTTGCGAGCAAAGATGCAAAAGGAGCGACGCAAGCCACAAGAATTTTGGTTTTTGCGATTGTAATAATTGAACTATTGATCATTGCTTCAGCTTGGGTGAGCTCAAGTTTAATTCCAGATGCAGAAAATGGTCGCCATGTTTTGATTTATGCAGCCCATTCGTTTTTGCCTCCATTTGTAGGTGCAGTGATGATGACCACAATCGTAGGCATTATTATTTCCACAGCAGATTCATATTTATTGGTGCCTGCTACAACATTGATGCGAGATATTTATCAGACATATATCAATCCAAATGCCAATGAAAAGAGGGTGGTTTTGCTCAGTCGTCTTTTGGTCTTAGGGCTGGGATTTTTGGCGTATATTGTGTCCATAGAATTTGCAAAATCAGCTGGATTCTTTGAACGCGCTTTGTACGCTTACACCATTTATGGGGCAGCTATTACGCCCGCATTAGTAGCGGCATTATTTTGGAAAAAAGCATCTTCAGTCGGTGCTGTTGCTTCTATCATTTCTGGAACAACGATGACCTTATTATGGAAAGAAGTATCGTGGATAAAAAATATATTTCCCGAGCAATTCTACAATTCGGTAGATGAAGTTTTACCTGCTATTCTCATTTCTGTTCTAGCATTGATTGTGGGAAGTTTGGTTTTTCCAGATAAAAAATAAAATTTAATTTGTTTTCTTCACATGAAGATTATCCGGATCGATATTCCTGCGATAATATTCAAAGGTTTTACCCGTAGCTTGCCAATTATCTACACGATTAATGATTTGAATATCTCCTTTAAATTTAGAAGAAATCCCCAATTTTACATGTCCAGTAACATATTGTAGGGTTTCTTGTTTTTTAGCCCAATTAAGATAAACGCGTTTTAGCATTTTTGCGTAACCATTGCCTTTAAATTCACTTTTCATGACAAAAGCATAAGTATAAAGTGTATTGTGCTTCCCAAAATTTGGATCTGTCCGTGCCCACGTTTCTTTATCTAAGGCCTCCAATTGTACGCCAATAATATATCCGATGATTTCACCTCGATATCGTGCAATAAATGGGAGGGAGCCTTTTCGATTAAAATAACGTTGAATTGTCCCATGGGTTAATATGGCCATTTTGCCATATTCTTCAGCTAAGGCTTTTGAAATTTGTATCAATTTTTCGTAATCGTTACTTCCTACTTTTTCGAAATATTCGATTTGAAAATTGCCACTTGATGCAATGACCCGTGTCGTAGATTCTTCTACTATTCGTAAATCGTGCTTTCTCATGACACAAAATTAAGAATTATCTCATTTGAATCGTTCTCTTATTTTTAATAGAAATAAGAGTTATAACAGAAATCAATTTATCTTTGAGAAGCAATTTGGTAAATTACAAGTCTATGAGCTCCTTTAATCAACGTCTTAAAAAACGAATGGCTGAAACCAAATCCTGGCTTTGTGTTGGTTTGGATGTTTCCCCAGAACGATTTCCTGAAAATACATCATTCGCACAAGTTCAGGCTCATGCTGAAAAAATAGTTGAAGCTACTTCTGATTTAGCGGTCGCTTACAAACCTAATTTTGCTTTTTTTGAACGATGGGGTGCAGAAGGAATGGTATGGCTGAAAACATTAATTGATTTTATTCCTGACGGACCATTGGTAATTGCAGATGCAAAACGAGGAGATATCGGGAGCACAGCGGAACAATATGCGGAAAGTATTTTTAGCCATTATGGATTTGATGCCGTTACATTAAGTCCTTATATGGGTAGAGATTCCATTGATCCTTTTATTCAAAGTCCAGAAAAAGGCGTGTTTATTTTATGTCGAACTTCCAATCCTTCCGCTAAGGATTTTCAAAATATAAAATCAAATGGAAAACCTTTATTTATTGCGGTGGCAGAATGGGCAAAGACTTTGAATGAGAACGATAACGTGGGATTGGTTGTCGGCGCCACTGCAATTGAAGAATTAAAACAAATTCGTAAAATTACGTCAGGTTTACCCTTTTTGATTCCAGGTATTGGTGCACAAGGTGGCGATCTGAAATCGAGTCTTCGTTTTGGGAATGACAAGGGAATTGGACTCATTAATGTTTCTCGAAGTATTAATTTTGCTGGTGATTTAAGTGTAGATGCGATTCGAAATTCCGCTAAAAATTACGTAAAACAAATGCAGGAAATCATGATATGAAAAAAAACGAAATATTAGAAATATTTAAAGCCACAGATGCTTTATTATCGGGGCATTTTGTTCTGACTTCGGGGCGACATAGTGCGTCTTATTTTCAATGTGCGAAAGTCTTGCAGTATCCAGAATATCTCTCCCTTTTTTCTAGAGCCATCGCTGATCATTTTGGAGACGACAAAATTAATGTGGTTCTATCGCCCGCTGTGGGTGGTATCGTTTTAGGAACGGAAGTAGGGCGACAATTAGGCGTGCGAACAATCTTCACAGAGAGAAAAGAAGAAAAAATGAAACTTCGACGCGGTTTTTATGTTGAGAAAGATGAGATCGTTCTCGTCGTGGAAGATGTGGTAACGACCGGCGGATCCGTGAAGGAAGCCATGCAGGTGGCTATCGATGCTGGCGGAAGAATTGCAGGTGCTGGCATTTTAGTCGACCGAAGCAACGGAAAAGCGCAAATTCATTCAAATCAATTTGCAGTAACACGTTTAGAAAGTTTGAGTTTTGCCCCAGATGAAGTGCCGGCAGAACTTGAAGCCATTCCAATACAAAAACCAGGGAGCAGACATATCGCATGAAAAACATATTAATGGGTATATTTTTATTAACCATAACCACGAGTTGTACAATGAAAAACAGTAATGAAGCAGTCGCCGTAATATCAACAAAATTTGGAGATATTGTGGTGGAATTTTATGATGAAGTCGCACCAAAACATGCAGAAAGTTTTAAGCTCCATGTTGAAAATGGATACTTTGATGGGAGCATTTTCCATCGGGTAATTCCAGGATTTGTGATTCAAGGAGGCGATCCAAATAGTAAATCAGAAGATCGTTCTAAACACGGAATGGGCGGGCACGCGGCCAATTATTTTGGCATCGGCGATGAAGCTGATTCTACGTCTTGGATGCTGCCAGCCGAATTTAACGATACCTTGCATACAAGAGGTATGCTCTCCATGGCAAGATCTCAAAACCCAGACAGTGGCGGAAGTCAATTTTTTGTATGTGTTGCGGATGTGCATCAATTGGATCATCAATACACGGTTTTTGGAAAAGTTATTCAAGGGATGGAATTCGTTGATATGATTGTCAATTTGCCCAGAGATGGTCGTGATAATCCAAATGAGCGTGTTGAAATGACCGCAAAAATGTCCACTAAAGGCGAAGCGTTGGATTAAAATGTCGCATCCAAAAATTGGACTCGCTTTAGGCGGTGGTGGCGCAAGAGGGGCTGCCCACATTGGTGTCCTCCAGACATTGGATGCTGAAAAAATAAAGATTGATCGAATTGCAGGCACAAGTGCCGGTGCCATAATCGGAGCCATGTATGCAGCCACTTTAGATACGAAGTGGGTTGAAAATCGATTCAGAGCATTTTTAGAATCGGGTGCGTTAGAATCTTTTGAAAAGCGTTCACTTTTAGCAGACAGAAGTCCAGATACGCTCTTTTCTCAAGTAGCGAAAAAAGTGAAAGACCATTATGTTATTATGATGGGATTAAATCGTATTTCCTTGCTTAAAAAAGATAAAATGGCTGAGGCTTTGTCCTTTTTGATCCCTGTAAACGAATTTGAATCTTTGAAAATTCCCATGGATATCGTGGCGACAGATCTTTATTCAACAGAAAGTATCATTTATTCGTCTGGCGATTTATTAGAAGCGATTGTGCAAAGCTCTACGATTCCGGGCTTTATTGAACCCACATTCAAAGAGGGGAAAATGCTAGTGGATGGCGGAGTAACCTTGCCAATTCCAGTACCAGTTTTGGCATCGAAAGTGGGCATTAAAATTGCGGTAGATATTTCGCGAAGAGATTTAGGCGAGTTGAAAGATCCGAATATGATAGATATTATGAAACGATCTGAAACCATTACTTCTTTAGCGTTGAAACAGAAATTAGCTTTAGAAGCAGACGTGCTTATTCGTCCCGATGTTTTGGGCCTTCACTGGTCAGATTTTGACCAATTCGATAAACTGATTGATAATGGAAAAAAAGCGGCACAAGAAAAAGTAATAGAAATCAGAAAGCTGATTCGTGATCAATCGAAATGGTCAAAAAAACTCAAAGCATGGTTTCAAGCGAATGCGTAATATTCCATTCACACAAAAAGGTTAAAATGAAAAAAATACTATTCATACTTCCGCTCCTTAGCTTCCTTTTTGGGCAATTTGAAAATCCGGCAAGTGTTTCTGCTATGATACGTGAACCTGCCCGAGCTGGTGAAATTGTTCAAGTGGAAATCACGCTTCACATGGATAAAGAATGGCATGTGTATTCTATCTATAAAACTGCGGAAGGTCCTTTGCCGACGACACTTGAAATTTATGGTGAAGTGATTTCTGAAAGTAAAGCTGTCATCGAGCCCGAACCGCATCATGCCTACGATCCTGGCTTTGAGATGGAAGCTTTTTATCATGAAGGAGAAACGGTGTTTACAACGGAAGTGAGATTGAGAAAATCTTTATCTCCGGGTGAATATGCCATCTCTGCAGATATCTTTTACCAAATTTGTAATGCACAAATTTGTTATCCACCCGTGACTAAAACAGCAAAAGCGCAATTGATAGTTGAAGCGGGTGATGCGCGGGAAGATAAAATGGCTTTTACATCTTTAGTCGAACTAAATGAAACAGAGGTAAATGACTTCTCGATTTGGGCTCTGTTTTTATTTGCGGTTGGAGGCGCGATTTTATCTTGGGTGATGCCTTGTGTTTATCCTATGTTGCCGATTATTATATCATTTTTTGGGAAACATGCGGAAGAGAAAAATTCAAGCAGAACGGCTGTAGCTTCATTTTATGGTTTGGGTATTGTGGGCACATTTATTTTGACCGGATTGATTGTTGGTGGATTATCTTACGGTGTTTCTGACATTGCGGAGCAGTCCAGCTATGCGAATTTAGGGAATCTCATCGCCACAAATCCGTGGGTGAATTTGAGTCTGGGTGTCGTTTTTATCTTTTTTGCTTTATGGATGTTTGGTCTCATTAATATTACGCCACCGGGTTGGTTGGTGAATAAAACAGATGAAGTTGGACGCACGTCAAAAAGCACATTCTTTGGTTCTTTCTTTTTGGGTGTTGCATTTGCCATTACTTCTTTTTCCTGCACCGTTCCCGTTGTGGGCTCGCTTTTAGTATTGGCGGCCTCAGGAACCGCTGGTGGCATTTTAACCAGCCTATTTGGTATGACAGTTTACGGGGTAGTATTTGCTATTCCATTTGTAGGATTATCTTTATTTCCATCCGTTTTGACCAAGATGCCCAATTCCGGTTATTGGATGGAAACCATGAAAGTCATTTTTGGATTCATAGAATTAGCAGCGGCCATTAAATTTTTATGGGTACCTGACCTTCATTGGAACTTAGGTATTTTACCGAGAAATATCGTTTTGATTCTTTTCGTAGTTGTAGGCATGGCGCTCGTGGCGTATTTATTGGGATTTTATACCATTGGGCATGGTGAAAAAAAGAAGCCATTTCGAGTGAATAAGAGTCGTTATATCGGAGTGGGACTTACTTTAATTGTGCTTTGGCCCGTTTATTCCTCTTTGATGTCTGCGCCGACTTATCATGCGAATCGTCTACCAAGGCTTGTTGACGAGATTATGGAATCCTTGCTTCCACCGCCTCCCAGTGAAGATGAAGTGGCGCGAGCAGAAGGATGGTTTGTGGACGATTACCATGGGGCGCTAGCAAAAGCACGAGAAAAAGGTATTCCTTTGTTTATTGATTTTACAGGAATTTATTGTGCAAATTGTCGTGTAATGGAAAGACGCGTATTCCCATTAGCGGAAGTAAAAAATAGATTTGAGCAAATGGTTTTACTGCGATTGTATGTAGATAAAAATACAGATTTAAGTCGAGAATATGCCCAAATGCAAATCCAAAAATATCATATCGCCAGTCAGCCATTTTATGTGATTATGAATCCCAATGATGAATCAAGCCTTGGAGAAAAGGGAGGATATATTCCCAATGAATTTGTGGAATTTTTAGATTCAGGATTAGAAAACTGGAACATAGTTAAGTGAAAAGTAGAAAGTTAAAAGCTAAAAGTGGTATGAGACTTACTCTGCGGCTAAACAACAAAAGGAAAAAATAATGAGAAAACGAAATGGCATGATTATGATTATTGTAAGCTTACTTACTTTAACCATTGCATGTAGTCAAAAAAGTGAAAAAAATAAAATGGCTCAAAAAGCCGAGAAGAAAATCGAACAGCCCGCTCGCGAAAAAAATGCCATATTGGCACCAGATTTTACCTTAGCAAAATTAGATGGAGAATGGTTTAAACTCAGTGATTTCCGTGGGAAAGTTGTGATGCTCAACTTTTGGGGCACCTGGTGTCCGCCATGTCGAAAAGAAATCCCAGATTTCATTAAACTCATGGAAAAATATAATAAAGATGGACTGGAAATCGTGGGCGTAACACTTACTTCGGGAAGCGCCGAGAAGATTCAAAAATTTGTAGATAAAAATAAAATGAATTACACGATTTTAACAGATATCGACCAAAATGAAACCCAAGCCGTAACAGCAAGATATGGCAACGCCACAGGACAACAAATTAGTGGCATTCCCACAACCTTTATCATTGATAGAGATGGATATATTGTAAACCGCTATGTGGGGCCCAGATCTGAAGAAATCTTTTATAACGATCTAAAACCTTATTTCTAAACCAAAAAGGAAAATCATGTTTCAAAAATTCCCTTGGATTGTTGCATCCATTTTTACTTTTCTATTTGTTAACGCTAGTTTTGGCGAAGCTTATTGGCAACAAGATATCCATACCGAAATGACAATAGAACTACGTCATCCAGCACAAGAACTTCATAGTCACTCAAAAATTACCTATTGGAATTATTCGCCTGATACTTTATCAGAAATTAACATGCATTTATATCCGAATGCTTTTCAAATTGGTTCGGTAAAATATAGAGAATATCTTGGCGGACAAGGCAGTGTTTGGCGCGCTAAAATGTTTAGAAATGGATTGAAAGGATACGAAAGCAAAATTGACGTTTCCAATTTCCAAATTAAGATGGGAGACAAAGACAATCTAGATACCATGCAAATTGATGACACTATTTTGAAAGCAAGATTAAGCAAGGGATTAGCGCCGGGGGATTCAATTACCATCAGTTTAGATTGGGTGCATCATGTGGGGAAAATGGCGGAGCGCGCTGGTTTTGTAGAGGGACAATACAATATGGCTCAGTGGTATCCCAAAATGGTGGTTTATGATGAAAACGGTTGGCATGATGATCCATTTCATGCTTCGGGCGAATTTTATGGTGAGTTCGGTTCTTTTGATGTATCGCTGAATCTGCCTGCATCCTTTATTGTTGGCGCTACAGGGACACTTGTTTCTGGAAATCCAGGATGGGAATCGGTCAGAGTTGATACATCAGTAGATTTTGATTTTTGGTTGGAATCATTTAATGAAAAGAAAGAAGATGCAGATTCTAGCGCAAGAAGAGAAGTCCGTTTTACGGCTAAGCAAGTGCATGATTTTGCTTGGGTCGCATCCCCAAATTTTTTATATGAATCTGGTTCTGTTCTGGGCACTGATTTACATATTTTATACAATGCTTCAAATGGGGAAGATTGGACGAAAAAAGTCTTGGCTCGATCTGTCCGTTCTGTTGAGTGGCTTTCTGAAAAATTCGGAAAATATCCCTATCCGCAAATTACGGTGACCGATAGACTTCACAGTGGCGGAATGGAATATCCAATGTTAGTCATGAATGGGAGTGAACGAGAAGGGTTAATTGTTCATGAAATTGGTCACATTTGGTTCTATGGCATCTTGGGGAATAATGAAGTTGATGAAGCGTGGTTGGATGAAGGATTTACCACGTTCCAAACCGCTTGGTATTTGCAACATTTTTATAAAGGTGGCAATGATTTATCCAATGAAAGTGATTGGATGAAAAAATATGGGAAATTCACCAATCGAATCCACAACGACCATTGGTCTATCATACGATATATTTTAAGTGGAGAAGATGAACCAATTGCTCGTTCTTCATATTTATTTAATCACAGTTGGGGATATGGAAAAAATGCCTATACCAAACCAGCACAAATGCATCGGGAATTATACAATCTTCTTGGAGAAGAAACGTATTTAAATGGAATGCAAGCCTATTATGATAGATGGAAACTCAAACATGTAAACGAGGCGCGATTTAGGTCTGTAATGGAAGAAGTCAGCGGAGAAGATTTAGATTGGTTTTTTGATGCATGGCTTCACGATACTCGCATTTTAGATTATGGAATCAAATCCTATACATCAAAGTCCAGGCCGGATGGCACGTGGGATGTTACCCTTTTGATTGAACAAAAAGGTGAGCGATTTATGCCATTAGATATTCTTACCAAATTGAAAAATGGTAAAAGTCATCATCAGCGTTGGGAAAACCATTTGTGGCGTTTCAATGATACACTTCGGTATCAAGTTCCAGCCAAGCCCATTAATATCATTTTGGATCCTGACGTGATTTTATTGGATGTAGATCGCCGGAATAATTTCAGCAAAGGAATGGGCACTGAATGGATGTTTGACATTCAAAATAGAAGCTATAATCCGATGAATAAACACGTAATGAAATGGCTACCCACCATTCATTATAACGAAATAGATGGTGGGATTCCAGGGCTTCATTTGAATCGTTCCTATGGTCCTTACGAAAATATTGATGCCTATTTTGGATTTGGCATGAAATCTAAACAAGTATATGGTTCTATAAGTGGATGGCGAAATGCGGCCAAGAGTGCTTCTAGACTAAAGTGGTGGGGGCAAGTTTCAAAATTACCAGGTGTCAACGAAATACAATCGAATTTGAATTGGGATATTTCTTCGAAAAATATCTTCTCTTTAGATCAAGATTTAAATATAGGATTTCGTGTAACAGAGGCTCATGATTCTTCACGAACAGATTTATTCGATTTAGGAACAGTTGCCTTAGTCTATGGAAAATATGGTATGGGTTTAGGCAGAAATCGTGTTTCCTTTAAATTTGAATCAACGCCAGAAACGCTTTCTGACTGGACTTTTAGCCGAGTAAGTGCACAATTGCGTGCAGGATATTCTAAAGGAAAAATCGGATTACGAACGAGAGTGTTTGCAGGAAAAATATGGAGCGAAAATGAAACAGTCCCTTCTCAAGAAAAATTTACGATTGAAGGATCTGGTGGACTTTATGAAAAATCGTATTTAAGAGATGAATCGAGTTTTTTTGGGTTTGCTGATTTGCGTAACCGATACCATTTAGCTGGCGATGGAAATTTACGTGGTTTTCTCGTGAACGGCTCAAGATTAGCAGGTGTAGAAGCGCTTGTGTCGAGTTCGGTCGAAACTTACTATCAAACAGGCTTAGATTGGCTTTCTGGTTTTAACTTCGAAATCGCAGGTTTTATTGACCAAGGTTTTTTTTGGGGATCTAAATATGTCAATAGCGATAAAGGCTTTGATGGCGATTTATTAGCTGACGCAGGTATTGGTTTTCGTTTTAAAAAACATGGATTTGGGCGGGATTTTTATTTCCGAATTGATTTCCCCTTTATGATTTATCAAGATGATGCAATAAATATTGATAAGCAACAATGGGTTTTTAGCTTCCAAAAAGGGATTTAGTGTTTTCGCATAAATTTTCAACCTTATCCGATTTTAATCTATGATATAAAAAGGATTGAATTATAGATTGACTTTACTAAATTCTGCTTATGTTATCTCAATATCGTTGAAGCAATAGCGATAAGTCTAAATAAATACATCAGGAGAAAAACCATGTTAAAAAATAGAATACTCACATTGTCTTTTATGCTTTTCTTTACGTCGAGTCTTTTTGGACAAGCTCAAATTTGTCCGCCTGAAAATTTAAGTGTTTTGCCTGGTGATGGTCAGAATATCTTAATGTGGGAAGAACCTATTGACCCATTTACCATCAGTTTTAATATTTGGATTGGAACAGATACTTGGGCAGGAGAAACCTCTTGGGATTTAGTCTACGTGAATACAGGTGAAATAGTGGCCTCCATTGCACAAGGTGATTTAACTGAAAATAGTTCAGAATATACTTGGGATATGGAATTAAATCACGGTGATTATATCTTTACAATTTATGATTCTTTTGGAGATGGTATTTATGATCCAGGTGGATATGTATTGACACTTGGCGGACAGGAAATTGCCAATTCCATTGGGTGGTCAGGAACAGAAGAAATCGTAGAGTTTTCAACGACAGGTCGTTTTCAAGTATCCAATATCATTTTTACAAATCCACTTCCATTTGAAAAAGATGAAAATGTGGACTTATCTATAATCGAAAACTGGCCAACAAATGAAGCTACAATTGTGGATATGGGTCAAGTTAATTTCCAGAATCTAAGAGAGGTGCCTGATACTTGCGGTACTTTTTCTTACTATCAAATTTATGATGGTAACGGGACTGCATTGGGGACCAGCACTGAACTTGAATATACACATACTGGTTTAAGTAATGGCGTGGAAGCGTGTTATACGATAACAGCTGTTTATACCGAAGGAGAGTCGGATGTTTCAAACTCAGCTTGTGGTACACCTGCATCATGGACAGCAGAACCCGCTTCAAATTTGATGTCCTTTCCTGGTGATGAACAAATTTTACTTACTTGGATGGCACCTGGTGGTGGCGGTGGCACGCAAGGGGACAATATGGAAAACCCATTTATTGTTACAGGCATCCCTTTTACCGATAACGGAACCACTGAAGGATTTACGGATGATTACGATGAAGAATGTCCTTATACTGGCTCTGAATCAAATGATGTTGTTTATCTTTTTTCTACATCTGGTGGAACTTATGATTTTAGTATTTGCGAATCAGCGTATGATACGAAATTGTATATTTATGATGTAAATGGTGTTTTGGTTGATTGTAGTGATGATGCTTGTAGTAATGCTGCGGGCGAATCATTTAGATCCTTATTAGAAGGCATTAATTTGGACGCTGGTGTCTTTTATGTAATTGTGGATGGATATGGAAGCCAAAATGGTGAATATCAGTTAGAGATTTCAGAAACGGGTACACGTGCTTACAATTATTCGACTCTCGAAAAAGATGATAATTTTATTCCGAATGATAGAACAGAATATGATTTTCTTGGATACAATGTGTATGTGGACGGTTCTCAAGTGAATGGCGAAATAGTTGTTAATTCAAGTTATACTGTAACTGGATTGACCAATGAAGTTTCTTATGAGCTGGGTGTTACAGCTGTATATGAAGGCACACCTAATTATGAAAGTGTCATGATTACGGCTACCGATTCACCTGTTTATCTATTTGGTGATATCACCGGTGTTATTACAGATCCAAATGGTGCGACCTTAGATAGTGTCGTTGTATTATCGGGTAGTGTGTCTGATACGACTAGTTCTGACGGTGTATATACACTTTGGAACCTTGAGACAGGTAATCAGACAGTTACTTTTCAGCGTGCGGGTTTTTATACAGAAATGGTCGATACATCTGTACTTGCGCAAGCAGATCCAACGATTTTGGATTATGTTTTGAGTCCAGACATGCCTAGTCCTGTTGGATTATCAGCAAGTCCAAATGACCATTCTATAGATTTATCTTGGAAGACTCCAGGAAATGGTGAAGAAATGTTTTTTCAATATGATGATGGTGTTCTTGAAAATGCATTTTATTTTTATACAAGTTATGAAGAAGGAACCGCTCATGGTATGCGGTTTGATGTTGGAGGAGGTTTTGATCTCATGGCGGCCTCTGTCAAAATTCTTTCTGAAGGTGACAATTATTGGCCTTGGCCCGATGAGACACATGGACCGATTCGAGTTTTAGTTTTTGATGATAATAATGGCGTCCCTGGTAATTTGTTACACGATGAAGAAACGGTTGCAGAAAATGGCTGGGCAACCATTTATCCAAATGTAGGTGGTTTGAATGGGTCTGTGTATATAATTGCATCCCATGCTGGCGATTGGTCAGTAGAGGGAGATCCTGAAGGCTTTGGAGTTGATGGTGCTGTCGATTATCCAGATAACATGTATAATTATCAGGATGGTGTTTGGACTACAGGTGATGGCTTAGGTTATGGTGGCGATTACATGATGGCTGTTCAGGTGATGTCTTATGGTGGAGCCAGGACTATTTCTTATGCTTCCCTAGACAATGAATTGAATATTGATTTTGTTCATGGTGCCAGTACCGTAGATTTGACACATATGTCATCTATGCAAAACCCATCTCCAAGCTCTCCTGTTTTTAATTCGACCTTTGCTTCAAATTTTAATCGTGAAGATCAATTGGTGGAATATAAGGTGTACGAAGTAGGTGAAAGTGATGCTACATTGGTCGCAACCACAACGGATACATTTGCAACAATCACTGTAGCTGCGAACTATGTGGAATATTGTTTTGCGGTAAAAGCAGTTTGGAATACAGATGATTATGGCACGATAGAATCAGATGCATCCAATACATCTTGCACTGTTCCGTTCACTTCTGGTGATGCTGATTTTGATAGTGATGTGGATGTTTCAGACTTACTTTCTGTTGTTGATTTTATCTTAGAAGAAACGACTCCATCTGATGATCAATTTAGAAATTGTGATATTAATATGGATGATGAAATCAATATATCCGATGTGGTCATGATGGTTGATATCATGTTTGGCGGTACTGCAGCACGAATTGCTGATTACGATCCTTCAGTGATGGCATACGTTGATTTGATTGGTGATATTTCAGACGGAAAATTATGGTTGAATGTAGATTACGATCAGATGATGAGAGGTGTTCAATTTGAGCTTACCTACGATCCGAATTTAATTGCAGTGCATAGTCCTCAGCTAACGATGATTCAAGATAATATCATGATGACAAGTTCAGAGAAAAAAGATGGGATAATTTCTATCCTGATTGCAAATCTCTCTGGAGGCGGAATTAATAAAGACGGCGATGAATTACTTTATTTCCCTATTGAGTTCCTTGGGAATAAAGTTGAAGTGGCTAATATTAAATTAGACAATATTGGTATCGCTGATGCAAAAGGTGATTTGGCGCCAACGGTTGCAAGAGGTGCTTCAGCAGATTTCAAAATTCTTCCTGGGAAATACGCTTTACATCAGAATTTTCCGAATCCATTTAATCCTGTTACAGAAATTCAATTTGATCTTCCAGAGGATAGTCGTGTAGAATTGGCTATTTACAATTTGATGGGTCAGAAAATTAATACATTGATTTCTGGAGATATGACACCTGGTTTCCATACTTTTAAATGGAATGGAAAAGATTATAGTGGACAAGCTGTTTCTTCTGGAATGTATTTCTATTCACTGTCATCTAAAGGGTTTAAATCAACTCGAAAGATGCTTTTATTGAAATAATCTAAAAAGTAAATCTTGATAAAAAAGCCCTTTAATTTTGATTGAAGGGCTTTTTTATTTTGGAACCTTCTGGGAATATGGATCATAGAATGGAGCAAAAACAAAAGGTAAAATAATGAAAAAATATTTGATTTTAACGATGTTCTTCGTTTCATTTGCATTTGCACAGAATTCTGTTGTCCAACAATTTAGTAAAGCTTTTGCAGATGTGGCAGAAAAAGCAAATCCTGCAGTGGTTACCATTATTACGAACAAAGTCATCAAAATGCAAGCTTTCGATAGAAACAATCCATTCCAATTTCATCAACCATTTAATCCGCAGGAAGGAGAACGGCGCCAAAATGCTTTAGGTTCTGGTGTGATTATTGATTCTGAAAAAGGGTACATCTTAACCAATAATCATGTTGTGGATGATGTGGATGGTATCCAAATCAAGTTGATTGACAAGCGAGTTTTTGAGGCAAAACTCATTGGTGCAGATGTGAAATCAGATTTAGCCATTCTTCAGATTGAAGCCAAGGACTTAAACGAGATAAAATTAGGTGATTCAGACAAATTACGGGTTGGAGAATGGGTAATGGCGGTCGGAAGTCCTTTCTCTGCAAATTTAAGTCATACCGTTACGACTGGGATTATCAGTGCATTAGGGCGGAGTAATATCTTAGGAAATAGTAGAAATTATGAAGATTTTATTCAAACAGACGCGGCCATCAATCCAGGGAATAGCGGAGGTGCTTTACTCAATATGAAAGGGGAACTCATCGGAATTAATACTGCCATTGCCACAGGTGGATATGAAAGATCTAATCGTGGTGTCGGCTTTGCAATTCCCAGTAATATGGCCAAAAAAATTATGGGTGACCTCATTTCAAAAGGATACGTGGTTCGGGCTTGGTTGGGTGTTTATATCCAAGAATTGGACGATGCAAAAGCACGAGCATTAGATTTAGAGATTAGAGACGGAGCTCTCATTACGGATGTGATTGAAGGCAGTCCAGCCAAAAAAGCAGGCATTCAAGAAGGAGACCTCATTATTAGTTTTGATGGGGAAAAAGTCAAAAATACGAGTAATCTTAAAAACCTTGTGTCTTTAACGGCACCAGGGAGTCGAAGTAAAGTTGAAATTATTCGAAATGGAAGGAATAAAACAATTACGGTCATTCTTGAAGAAATGGATCAAGATGAATCAATAACTTTTGGAAAAAGAGAGAGTAGTAAATTAACAGACCTTGGCTTAGAGGTGAGAAAATTGACAAATCAATTTCGTCATGAGTACGAAATTAGCGAAGCGGATGATGGATTAATTATTGTGAATGTGGATCCTACCAGTGATGCGGCAAAAAAAGGAATTCGGTCTGGTGATTTAATCAAACGCGTTGGCACTAAAAAAGTAGATTCTGTGCGTAATTTTAAAACAGTCATAGAACAATCAAAAGAAAAAGGTGCCGTATTATTATTAATTAAAAAACCAAATGGAAATTCGCGATTTTTTACGCTAAAGTTATAGTGAAAAAAGCTGTTTTAAAAAACGCTCCTGTAGGGGCGTTTTTTTTTTGCGGAAGCCAATTGGAAAGTTGAAGTAATAAAACCTAATTTCTCGCTTTATTAAACGGATAAATTCAGAAGAATAATGGCAATTAAAAAAGTAAACTCTAAAATTGATTTTGTTCAAAACGAGCACGACATCCTCGAATTTTGGGCAAAAAATGATATTTTCAAAAAACGAGTAAAACAAAATGAGGGGAAACCTCCTTGGAGTTTTATTGACGGACCGATAACGGCCAATAATCCAATGGGTGTCCATCACGCTTGGGGCAGAACCCTTAAAGATATTTATAATCGTTATAAGGCCATGGATGGTCACGAGCTCCGATACCAAAATGGCTTTGATTGCCAAGGCTTGTGGGTTGAAGTGGAAGTCGAAAAAGAACTCGGTTTTAAGTCAAAGCGCGAAGTTGAAGAATACGGTGTAGAAAATTTTGTCAATCGTTGTAAAGAGCGGGTCCAGAAATATTCAAAAGTTCAGACAGATCAATCTATTCGTTTGGGGTATTGGATGGATTGGGATAATTCTTATTATACCATGTCGGATGAGAACAATTACACGATTTGGGGATTTTTGAAAAAGTTATATGAGCGTGGAAAAATATATCGTGGATCAGATGTAGTCCCTTGGTCTGGCCGATCGGGAACATCTTATTCTCAAATGGAAATTATCGAAGGACGAAAAATGGTGGCACATACGTCTGTTTTTGTTCGGTTTCCATTGGTGGGGAAAAAAGATGAATATCTACTCGTTTGGACAACCACACCTTGGACACTTACAGCCAATGTTGCTACGATGGTGAATAAAAATCTAGATTATGTGAAGCTCAGATCGGCTGATGGCTCATTATATTATTTTGCACAAGAAAATTTAGAGCATCTGCGTTTAGAGAAGCAATTCAAAGAGAAAAAACAATGGATAGAAGGTGTTCCAAAGCTTAAAAGTATTGCTCAAATATTTAAAGAACATGGTGGCTATGAAATCGAAGGAACCCTAAAAGGTGAAGAAATGATTGGCTGGAAATATGTGGGGCCATTTGATGATTTGCGAGCTCAATCGAATCCAGGCGGATTCCCATTAATTAATGAAAAATTAGAGGATAAAGGCATTACGGCGGTGGCTTGTCATCGCGTTTTAGATGGGGGAAAAACCAGTATTGGAAAAGATATCGTTGTGGCGGGCGAAGGCACAGGGATTGTTCATACTGCTCCTGGATGTGGGGATATTGATCACAAAATTGGTGTTAAAAATAATCTTGTCAATATCGCACCATTAGACGCTGAAGCAAAATATATTGATGGATTTGGATGGTTAAGCGGTTTATGTGCCACAGAAAAGGAGACCACGGAAAAAATCATCAATCATCTGAAAGAAACAGGATTTTTGGTTTATAAAGAAATGTATCCACACGTATATCCACATTGTTGGCGATCTGGTGATGAACTTGTTTTTCGATTGGTTGATGAATGGTATATCAATATGGATTGGCGCGATGAAATAAAAAAGAATGTTGATGAAATTAATTGGACGCCCAAATGGGGTAATGAGAGAGAACACGAATGGCTTGATAATATGGGTGATTGGATGATTTCCAAAAAACGATTTTGGGGATTAGCTTTGCCTGTTTGGACGTTTGAAGATGACACTTACTTTGTTGTAGGCTCTAAAGAAGAATTAAAAGCATTGGCTGTGGAAGGTTGGGATGAGTTTGAAGGACAAAGTCCCCACAAACCTTGGATTGATAAAGTGAAAATACGTCATCCTGAAACGGGATTGATTGGAACACGCATTCCTGATGTGGGCAATCCTTGGCTAGATGCAGGGATTGTGCCATACTCTACCTTAAAATATTCCACTGATCGTGAATACTGGAACAAATGGTTCCCTGGTGATTTTGTGACTGAGTGTTTTCCTGGGCAATTTCGAAATTGGTTTTATTCCTTATTAGCACTTTCTACTATTATGGAAAATCGTGCACCTTTTAAAACTTTATTAGGTCATGCCTTGGTGAAAGATGAAACGGGGCGTGATATGCATAAGTCGTGGGGTAATGCGATTTGGTTTGATGATGCAGCTGAAAAAATGGGTGTGGATGTGATGCGATTGATGTATGCGAACCAAAATATTGAATCGAATTTACGCTTTGGTTATGACCATGCTGATGAAACGCGAAAACAGCTAATAACCTTTTGGAATACGTATTCCTTTTTTGCAACCTATGCAGCTGTGGATGGATTTAAACCCAATTCAGGCGCAATAAAAAAAGAAAACCTTACCCATTTAGATCAATGGATTTTAAGTAAAATGAACCAACTTATTGGCGAAGCTAGAGAAGCGTTAGATCAATATCGTGTAGATTTATTTATGGGGAAATTTGAGCGATTTATTGATGACTTGTCCAATTGGTATGTCAGAAGAAATCGCAGACGATTTTGGAAGTCGGAAGATGATAGCGATAAACAAACCGCCTATCAAACTTTATATTATGTTCTCAAGACTTCTATCCAAATATTAGCGCCGATTCTGCCTTTTATTACGGAAAAGATTTATCAAAATTTGGTAAGAAATTTGGATGAAGAGGCACCTGAGAGTATTCATCTTTGTGATTATCCAGAGCAAAATCATGATTTGATAGATGAGGATTTAATGGAAAAAGTTGATGGATTAAAAAAATTGGTAGAGCTTGGTCGTTCGGCAAGAAATCAATCAAATATGAAAATACGACAACCATTAAGTCAATTATCTTACGCAATTGAGAATGATGCCATTTCCAGTTTTGTTGAAGAGAATCAAGCTATTATTTTGGATGAGCTTAATGTTAAATCAATTGAGCGCATTACTGATTCGAGCGATCTCATTCAGTATAAAATCAAACCCAATTTAAAAACACTTGGACGGAAATATGGTAAGGGGCTCAATAGGATTCGCACCTTATTAAACGAAGTTGATACACAACAATTTATTCACGACTTAAATAATTCTGATATTGTAGTGCTAGACCATGAAAATGAATCATTCGAATTTTCGAAAGGTGATGTTTTCATTGAGACGGAAGCAGCTGAAGGATTTTCAGCTATCAGTGATGCCGGTTTGACGGTCGGCCTTTCTCTCACATTATCAGATGATTTAATCCAAGAAGGATTGGTTCGCGATTTAATCCGTCAAGTGCAAATGATGCGGAAAGAAGCCGGTTTTGCTGTAGAAGATCGTATAAAGATATACTGGGAATTGACAGAGGATATTTCAACAGCAATGCTTAAATTCGAAGGCTATTTTAAGACAGAAACATTATCAATCGAACTGATTGATGGATTTCAGTCTGGTGATTTTGAACAGAAAATTCAAGTGAGAGAAAACGAAATTCATATTGGAATAAAGAAGATATAATAAAGGAAATAAAAATGACAGCAAAAAAATATTCAGCAGCAAAAATGAAAAAATTCCGGCGAATAATTGAAGCCAAAATGGTAGAAATAACGGGCGATGTAAACAGTATTAAAACGAGAATGAATCATACAGGAAAAGGAAATGCAGGGCTTGCTCAAGATTCAGTTTATAGCACTGATATGGCTGGTGCGGGCAGTGATTCCTATGAAAGAGAAAAGAGTTTTCAACTTTTAGATCGTGAGTCGAATTATTTCAAACACCTTGAATCTGCTTTAGAGCGAATCGAGAACGGAGAATTTGGGGTATGTAGTCTTTGTGGTATTTTGATTCCTGAAGAAAGAATGATTGAAGTGCCAAATGCTACCAAATGCGTCCCCTGTAAAGATAAAGATAATTTAAATTTATAATTTTTTCGATGAACGTACTTTGGCTGACGGCAAGTATTTTTTGCCTAGATCAGATATCTAAATACGCTATAAAGCATTTTATGGATTTGTATGAGTCCATTCCAGTAATAAGTGATTTTTTTTATTTGACTTTTGTTTTGAACCCGGGAATCGCATTTGGTTTAAATATTCCTGGCGGATTTGTTATTTTTAAAATTCTACATTTATTGATGACGGTAGGACTTATTTGGTATATGTGGCATGAACGAAAAAGTCATATTTTATTACGAATTTCTTTAGCAATGATATTAGCGGGCGCATTAGGAAACCTAGCCGATCGACTCCTTTATGGTGAAGTAGTTGACTTTTTACATTTTATGCTCGGTGGATATGAATGGTATATATTCAATGTTGCCGATTCAGCCGTTACGATTGGCATGGCGATTTTTATTTATTTTACATTTATAATTGAGAAAAAAATAAAGCAAGACCCAATCCCCACGTCTTGAAAAAAGGTGTCATAAATTACGATTTAGAATTATCCATTCGTTTAGATAAGTATTTATCTGATCAATTTTCTGATTTATCTCGAACGCGCATTAAATCTGCGATTAAAAAAGGATCTGTATTCGTAAATGGAGAATCTGAAAAACCGAGTTATTTGTTAGTCCAAAATGATGTGATAAAATATGAATTTCCAGTTGAGATTAAAGTGACTGAAGTCATGGAAGCGGTGGAGATGGATTTGGATATTTTATATGAAGATGACGCCATAATTTGTTTAAATAAACCAGCGGGGTTGGTTGTTCATCCTGGTGCAGGAAATAAAACAAATACCTTGGCAAATGGATTGCTTTCCCATTTTCGTTCACTCTCTAATGTAAATGGAGATCATCGACCTGGCATCGTTCATCGCTTGGATAAAGATACAACGGGTGTAATGATAGTCGCAAAAACGAACGAAGCACATTATCATTTAGCAAATCAATTTCAAAACAGGTCCGTTGAAAAAACTTATCAGGCAGTGACTTGGGGCGAATGGAAGACGTTGGAGGGGGTTTTGAGCGGTGCGATTAGTCGAAAGAAATCAGATCCCACAACATTTACAGTCTCCAAAGAAGGAAGAAATGCGGAGACTCACTATGAAGTAGTAAGTCAAAATCGTTATTTTTCTCTTCTTACCTTTAAACCAAAAACGGGTCGTACACATCAAATACGTGTCCATGCTTGCGAAGAAAACCATCCCATATTTTGCGATCAATCTTATGGAGGTGGATTAAATAGGACCCGGGGATTTTTATCAGAAGTAGGAAAAAAAATTAAAGTTATGATGAATAAAATGGGAAGGCATGCGCTTCATGCAGAAAAAATATCCCTAATCCATCCCACAACAAAAAAGCCAATAAATTTTACAGCACCATATCCAGAAGACATGTTAAATTTGATTGAAGCGATAAGGGATTTTGATGGCTGATCGATTTAATGATAGATTAAAAGACTTTTTAAAATATATAAAAGAAGAGCGGCAATACTCTCAACATACTGTAAGCGCCTACCAAAAAGATTTAACTGAGTTTATTTCCTTTTTACATGATTATCATGGCAGCAGTTTGAGTCATTTTTCCCAGGTTGATAAACAGAGTATTCGTCATTATTTGGGAAAGAAGTTTGAAGAAGGGGTTTCTGCTAGGACAGTTGCAAGGCGACTCGCATCGATTAAATCATTTTTCAAATATTTATTTTTGACAGAAGAGATTAAACAAAATCCTGCGATTCATGTTAAAACGCCCAAAGTGGGTAAAAAACTTCCCATGTTTATCAATAATGATACCATGAACACATTATTAAATATTCCCGATTCTCACTCTGAAAAAGGATTAAGAGATCTTGCCATAATGGAACTATTTTACGCAACGGGCATCCGTTTAAGTGAGCTGATTGGGCTTAATGTGGCTGATATTGATTTTTCACAAAAAATGATTCGTGTTTGCGGGAAAGGCAATAAGGAAAGACTCGTCCCTTTTGGGGAATCTGCATCGAATGCACTTCAGGCTTATGCGCAAAAGGTGGATATTCTTTTTTCAGGTATTCATCATCATTTGCCATTATTCTGTAGCATCAAGGGAAAAAGAATTGCCGTGAGGACAGTCCAAAGTAGAATAAAGGGCTATTTATCCCAAGTAACAGCTGGGGAGCGCCTGGGGCCTCATTTATTACGTCATTCTTTTGCAACAGCCATGATGGATCAAGGTGCCGATATTCGTGCCGTTCAAGAGTTTTTGGGGCACACGAGTCTATCCTCAACACAAATTTATACGCACTTAAAGCCAGAAAAAATTAAAGAAACTTTTGAAAAAACGCACCCACATGGAGGCTAATATATGATAACTTCAAAAACATTAGGACTTGATAGATTAGGATTTAAAAATATCCAACGCATTGAAAGAAATTTGCCTGTTGAAAGTTTAATTGAAGATACAATTGTAAGTAAAGATGGGAAAATTGGCATGCATGGTGCCGTAATGGTAGATACAGGTCGATATACTGGGCGTTCTCCAAAAGACAAATACTTTGTGAAAGAACCTTCTTCGCAGGACCATTTGTGGTGGGGAAAAGTAAACCAAGAAATCAGTGAAGATATTTTTGATGAACTATATGCGAAAGTTGTAGATCGATATAATCAGGAAGATGATTCTAAAACTTATATTTTTGATGGTTTTGCTGGTGCAGATCCTGATTATACCATTCGGGTTCGTATGATCGCAAAAAAAGCGTGGCAAGCCCATTTTGTTCATAATATGTTCATTCGCCCTGAACCTAAAGAATTAGAAAACTTCGAACCGGATTTCACCATTATTAACGCATCCAATGTATTTAATGATCAATTTGAAAAACATGGCATGCATTCTGAAACTTTTATTATTTTTCATATGGAAAAACGCATTGCCATCATTGGCGGAACCGAATATGGTGGAGAGATGAAAAAAGGTATTTTTTCTGTCCTGAACTATATGCTTCCCTTAAAAGGTGTTTTAGCTATGCATTGTTCTGCAAATGTAGATGAAGATGGAAAAAATCCTGCCATTTTCTTTGGATTGAGTGGCACAGGAAAAACGACCCTTTCCACGGATCCGAAGCGACCACTCATTGGAGACGATGAACATGGATGGTCTGATGGGGGGATTTTTAATTTTGAAGGTGGATGTTATGCAAAAGTTATCAATTTAAATTCGGAGTATGAACCTGATATTTATAATGCCATTCGTCATGGCGCCTTATTAGAGAATGTCGTATTTGATGAACGAACACGAAAAATAGATTTTGCTGATGGCTCAAAAACAGAAAATACACGCGTGTCCTATCCATTGGGCTATATTGAAAATTCACTTTTTGCTCAAGGTAAGCGGAGTATGTCTGCTCATCCTGAGAAAATTATTTTTCTCACCTGTGATGCGTACGGCGTTTTACCTCCAGTCTCAAAATTAAGCCCTGAACAAGCATCCTATCATTTTATAAGTGGATACACCGCAAAAGTGGCAGGAACGGAATTAGGCATCACTGAACCGATTGCTACATTTTCTCCTTGTTTTGGTGGCCCTTTTTTGACCCTTCACCCTTTGAGATATGCGGAATTGCTTCGAGATAAAATGAAAGAACACCATGTCCCAGCTTACTTGGTAAATACAGGTTGGGTGGGTGCAAGTGCAAGCTCTGGTGCGAAACGAATTTCATTGCCTCTGACACGATCAATCATCCATGCGATTTTAGATGGGTCCATCGAAAGCAGTGAATTTGAAGAAGATTTATATTTTAAAGTCTTGATTCCAAAAGCACTTCAAGGGATTGATCCAAAAATTCTTAATCCACAGCGTGCTTGGACAGATTTAGATAAATATCATAAAACAGCCAAAATGCTGGTAGGCAAATTCCGAAATAATTATCAAACTTATGATTTAGGCGATGCGGATATATTGAACGCAGGACCCTCTATTTCTTAACTAAAAAGGAGAACACTATGATTATAGAATTCACAGCGAGACATTTCCATGCACCAGATAACATTCGGGAGTATGCAGAAAGTGAAGTTCAAAGTTTAACAAAATATAATGAGCGCATTACCCAATGTCAGATTATTTTAATGCATGAACATGATGAACACACGGTCGAGTTAAATTTATCTGTTCCTGGAACAAAATTAAATACACGTATTGCATCGGATAATATGACAAAATCAATTGATTTAGCTGTTGATAAAATGGGTGTTCGATTGAAAAAATTTACGAGTAAACAACAAGCGCATTAAGCCCCTACTCCAAAAAATATGAAAGCTATTATTCCTGTTGCAGGATATGGGACACGAATGCGTCCCCATACGGATCATATCCAAAAGACGCTTTTACCCATTGCGGGTAAACCTACTTTGGGACATATTGTTGAACCACTTTTGAATGCGGGTATAAGTCGAATCAATTTTATTATTGGTCATTTGGGTGAGCAAGTTGTTGAATATATGAAAAGCTATGAAGGTGATTTCCAATTTATAGAACAAAAGGAAATCTTGGGATTAGGCCATGCGGTTCTTCAAGGAATGGATGATACAAATGAACGCCTTTTAATTCAGCTTGGTGATAATCTGTTTGATACAGATTTATCTCAATTTATTGCAGGCAATCATCATCGTATAGCTGTAGGGCAAGTTGAAGATCCACGGCGTTTTGGTGTGGTGGAATTAAAAAATGATTTGATTACCCAATTTCATGAAAAGCCAGAAAATCCTCCGTCTAATTATGCGATAACAGGATTATATTTTTTTAAGAATCAAAATGTGATTAAGACAGCGATTGAAACATTGATTCAAAGAAATATTCGAACTAAAAATGAATATCAAATTACAGATGCTTTCAAAATCATGTTAGAAGAGGGCGAACAATTTGAACCTTGGGAATGTGATTGGTTAGACACTGGAGTCCCAGATACCATGTTATTTGCAAACAAGCATCTTTTGGCTAAAATTGATTCTGCTCATGGCTTAGATATAAAACCACCCGTTTATATTGGCGGAAATGTGGAATTAATCAATTCAAAATTGGGGCCAAATGTTTCAATTATGGATAATTGCGTTATTAAAAATTGTGAAATCGAGGATAGTATTGTTTTAGAAAATACCCATTTATCCAATCAATCTTTATCTCATCGTATCGCGGGAAAAGATGGAAGCGAAATTTGTTAACATATAATCAGTTTTAGCTTAACTTGGATAAATTTCTGTTCCAGATGAGATAAAACCCAATGCCAGCGCCTCCAAATAATAGAACCGCATTGCTGTAATTCAGAAAAATTAAGTTTCCAATTCCAAAAGTTAATCCATAAATCATCAGCACTCCACCAAGCCATTGAACCCAAAACCCTTTTGTTAAGGGTTGCATGGTGTGCTCAAAATTTTCAGTGATGGGTTTCCACCATCCGCCAGGTTGGACGCGTTTATAAAAAGTCATTAAAGTTTCATCTGATTCGGGTTCGGTTAAGAAAGTAACAGATACCCAAGCAATCACGGCCAAAGGAACAATAATCATCAGTTTGTGATGCACCTGCAAGGGGATCCCAAAAAGAACGGGAGAGACGCCAAATAATTCATAAGTATTCCCACCGGAAATAGTTTGAGTCCATGCCAAAATTTCTAAAGAGATCGTAATCAGTATGGATGTGGCTAAAGCGGTGATTTCACTCCAAGCATTCACTCGCCACCAAAACCAACGGAGAATCAAAACCAATCCAATCCCAGCACCCATAGAAAAAATGAATTCCCATGCTTTCGAAATGCTTTGCATTTTCATTGCTGTAAAAGCCGCGAGTACCATCAAAATAACCGTAAAAATTTTGCCCACAAATACATAATGTTTTTCAGATTCATCAGGTTTGATAAATCGTTTATAAATATCGTTAATTAAATAGGACGATCCCCAATTTAGGTGCGTATCAATGGTTGACATAAAGGCAGCCAAAAAGGAGACAATTAAAATGCCTTTCATTCCTGGACCTAATAATTGATTCATAACCAAGGGATATCCTGCCTTAACCCCCAGTTCGGAATATGTTTCCGGAATAATGGGGAAGAGCACAATTGAAACAACAGCGACAATCACCCAAGGCCAAACACGCAAAGCATAGTGAGCGATATTAAACCACAATGTTGCTAAAAGTGCGTGACGTTCATTCTTGGCAGAAGACATGCGTTGAATAATATAGCCACCACCATCTGTGCCATGATGACTCCACCACATGACGGAAATAAATATCAAGAATTTTGAAAAGGGGGATTCCCAAAAGGTGCTTGTTGTAACACTTGCGTCAGGTATAGGCGGAATAAATTTGAGTGTATTTTCATGAACTGCATCTGAACCCAATAGGGCTGATAGTTTGGCAAGGAGTGGTTCCATACCACCAACATAATTTAGGGCAATCATAGCCAAAGCAATCGAACCAAACATGGCGATCGCAAATTGAACCAAGTCTGTGATGACCACGCCCCAAAACCCGGATAAAATGGCATAGACCAATGCGATGATGACGCAAATCCAAACCGCAGTCCATTTGTCCATATTCAGCATAACGGAGACAACGGAAGCCATGGCATTAATCACCCAGCCCATAACGATAAAATTGTAAAGAATGGCAAAATAGCCCGCTTTGAAAGCACGCAAAAACGCTGCGGGCTTTCCACTATATCGTATTTCTAAGAGTTCATTATCAGTTAACACTTCGGCTCGGCGCCATAATCTTGAAAACAAAAAAATGCTTAATACGGAGCCTAAGACTAAATTCCACCAAAACCAATTTTGCCAAATACCGGGTCCACGGACGAATTCCGTAATAGCAAGTGGCGTGTCAGCCGCGAAGGTTGTTGCAACCATGGATGTTCCTACAATCCACCAAGGGAGGGAGCGTCCAGAGAGAAAATATTCTTCTGTGCTTGATCCCGCTCGTTTAGAAAAATAAATGCCAACACCGAGTGAAAAAATAATGTAAGCGATAATAATTGCCCAATCAATCCAATGTAGTGCTATAGTTTCAGTCATGCGTTTTCCTTTTTGTGGTGTAAGTTAGTTCGATACAGATTTTTTCCAAGCTGTGCCTAATGCCGCCAATCTCCTGTCTGCCGAAAAAGTAATAGGTATTTTTGTAGATGAAAATATCATTTGTTTGAGTTCGATGCCAGTTGTGGATAGGAATGTTCCCAATCGTTGCCCAATGACTATTGTTTCTATTGAGGCATGATTGTTTTCAAAAAATTGTAGGCGGTTTTGAATGAGGGCGGTAAAAGCGTTTTGTGCTTTTTCAAATAAAATGTGTGCTTCTTTTTTCTGAGAAAGCTCGTCTAAAGTTTTAATTTTATCAGGATTATTTTGATTCCAAGCTTGTACCATTCCTTTGGGTGAAAGGCATGATTCCACTGTATCTCCAGATGAAAGTATGAAATCCCAAGATGGCGTAAGTGAAATTTCTTTTTCTAAATCAATCAATTGATTGATTAAAATCACTCCATCAGCGATACCTGTTCCGCCACCAATGTAAATGGCATTTTTCACATTCTGCATGGTTCCGATTGTAGATTTCCATTCGCCCCAAACGCAAGCATCAGAATCATGATAAAAAGAATTAAGTTCGGAGAAATGATCTAAAAAAATAGGAATTCTAGGGCCATTGACCATAATCGTAACGCCTATATTCGTTTTTGTCCCGGGGAAACAAAGTCCTATCGCATCAAATTCAAATTGTGTTATTACACTCTTGATCGTTTGAATAATACATTCGCCTTGTGCCTTTTCAGCTTCGGTCAGTTGAATGGTATTTTGGGCACATTCTTTTTGTTGAATATCTATTGAAATTGGTTCAAAGTCAAAATTCCAATTTGGATGGTCAGCATATTGCACTTCGATGCATTCTTGGATTGGAGAGGCAAATCCTGTCTCAGGATGAATGGAAGCTAATTGTCCCATGACTTTTGTTCCGCCACAATCAATACCTAAAATTTGGCGATTAGCCATGGATATTAAATTTCCTTTTTAATACATCAATCCGTTGAATTGCATCATGAATTCTTGATTTCTTGACCTTTCCATCAGATACAATATTTCGGAGTGCCTTCATGCAATTGGGGATATAGTTTGGATCATAATTCAAATTATTCCCTAAACAAAAAAGATCAACACCGGCATTGAGCATCTGCTCAAATGTTTCTTCTAAGGAATAATGGTCGGAAATGGCTTTCATACTTGGATCATCACAAATAATTACGCCAGAGAAACCTAAATCATCTCGTAAATAGTCGCTAATTATTTTTTTGGACATGGATGCAGGATACTCAGAATCAAGTTTGGAATCAAAAGTATGAGCAATCATAATCATATCTAAATCGCCAGATTGAATAAGCGAATCAAAAGGTAAGACATCTTTTTTTGTCCAAGTTTTACTCATATCCGTATAAGATTTATGCGTATCATCAGTTGCAGAACCTTGTCCAGGAAAATGTTTTCCACAAGAAATGATGCCTTGTTTTTTTAGCGAATCAATGAAAAGTTGTGCATGATTTGCTACCTTTTTCGGGTCTGAAGAAAAGCATCTTTCCGCATGACTAATAATAGAAGTTTCACCATAATCTAAATCTAAAACTGGGGCATAATTCAGATTGATTCCATGTCTTTGTAAGTTTTGCGCCATAGTTTTAGCAAAATCTTTTGTTACATTGTTATCGTTCTGGTTCCCAATGGAATTCCATGAGGGACAAGCAGGGAATCCATATTCAATTTGCAAACGATTCACTTGTCCTCCCTCTTGATCTATGGAAATCAAAAGGCCATCATTGGCATAAGATTGGAGCTGATTTGTAAGTTTTAGTACTTGTTCAGGCGATTGGATATTTAGTGAGCCTAAATTTCCCAACCCTGTATCCACATCATAAAGAATGACGCCAGCCAAATCATAATTTTGAATAAATTTAGCAATTGGAGAGCTGGGCGGAGCGTCTGTTCCACGAAATCCTGCGATGATAAGTTTCCCAAGAAGTGATTCTATGCTTTGATTCATGCGAGAAAGATAAAATGTTTTAATGAATTCATGAATAGATATCTTAAATTGATTGTCGCGATAGATACAAATAAAAATATTTTCAATAGATAGATAAATTCAAATGAAACGAATGAAAAAAGTCCTAATAATTAGTCTCCTTTTATTAATGGCATGTTCAAGTCTTTCTACTTCTCTTTCTCAAAAAAGTTGGGCAGAGCAAACTTTAGCAAAAATGACGCTTCGAGAGAAAATTGCACAAATGATGATTTATCATATGAATATGCGATTTAAAGATGTGCCGGAATCGAAATGGGACGAAATCAAAAATTTAATTCAAACGGATGGAATTGGTGGCATTCATCTTTGGTATGGTGACGTGAGCAGTTCTGTTGCGATCATGAACAAAATGCAATCCATGTCAAAAGTGCCGATTATTTTTGATGCGGACATTGAATATGGATTGAATCAACGGTTCCCATCGGGGACCGATTTACCGCCACTTATGGCAATTACGGCAACAGACAATCCTGAAAATGCATACGCAATTGGTGAGATTGTTGCCAATGAAGCCCGGGCTGTTGGTATCCAGTGGAATTTATCTCCTGTTGTTGATGTGAATAATAATCCAGCAAATCCTATAATTAATACCCGTTCCTTTGGTGAAAATCCGGAGCAAGTTAGCCGATTTGCCATTCAATATATGAAGGGGCTTCAAGATAATACGGTGCTCGCGACGGCGAAACATTTTCCTGGGCATGGAGATACGGAGACAGATTCTCATTCAGCTTTGGCTATGATTCCCAGTGATTCTGCTCGCCTGTGGTCAGTGGAGTTGCCCCCATTTCAAGCTATGTCTGATGCGGGCGTTGACGCAATTATGGTAGCGCACGTGCATGCCCCAGATTATCAACCCGAATCAGAAACGCCTGCAACTTTATCCAAGTTTTGGATGCAAGATATTTTACGAAATCGCATTGGATTTACAGGAACGATTATTACAGATGCGATGGCTATGGGTGGAATGGTGAAAAGTTATTCCGATGCCTATGCTTTGATTAAAACCATCCAAGCTGGCAGTGATGTGATTATTCAAAATTATCATATCAAGGGATCTATTGACACGGTGGAAAAAGCGGTTTTGGCTGGAGAAATATCTGAAGGACGGATTAATCAATCCGCCTTAAAAATGCTCAAAATGAAGGAGAAGGTAGGACTTCATTTAAACAAAAATATTAATTTAGATAACGCACGAGACATATTTGGAAATAAAGAAAATGCAAAAAAAATTCAAACGATTGCTTCTGAAGCCATTACCTGTGTCCGAACAGACTCTGAATTATTACCTTTAGCCATTAATGGGAAAGATACGCTTTATGTCATTGATTTATATGATCGTGAATTCGAACACAGTAGGTCAAGTATTACAAAAACACTACAATCTGAAGGCGTATTGTTAAAAGCGATTCAAGTAGATGAATCTGACTCAAAAAATATATTAGAAAGTATCGTAAATGATATTCCAAAAAATGCTCGAATATTAATTAATGCATTTGCCAGTCCAAAAGCATGGAAAAATCGCATCTTTCTTCCAGAGAATGAAACTACATTTGTTCATCAGCTAATTGATAAATCAAACCGTATCATTTTGGCGAGTATGGGAACGCCTTATTTGCTTCAAGAATTTCCTCAGATTACTGTTTATCTTTGTGCTTACAAAGGAAACAGCGTGATGAAAACGGCCATGGTAAAAGCCTTATTGGGGCAAATAAAAATCACTGGAAAATTGCCTGTTTCTATTCCGAACATTGCAGAATTGGGACAGGGTGTCATTGTGGAAAAAAGAATAAATCAGCCAAAGGCAAAACAATATTCACCAGGGGCAGAGATTGTTCGAATCTTGCCCCGTGAGATCGAAGTTAATATTGATACTGTGATGCAATTGATGGGCAAAGCGGTACAAGATTCTGCTTGGCCAGGTGCAGTTATTTTGGGCGCAAAACAGGGAAAAATCTTTTTACAAGAAGCAGTTGGATTTCATACTTATGCGCAAAAACAAAAGATGCGGTCCAGTGATATCTTTGATTTAGCTTCGATTACGAAAGTGATTTCAACCACATCTGCTATTATGAATTTGGTCGATTCCAAACAAATCAAATTGGATGATCCAATTGTAAAACATTTAGCAGCATTTAAAGGGAAACAAAGGAAATATTTTGAGCAAAAACCCAAAGTAACCATTCGCCATTTATTGACTCACACTGGTGGGCTACCGCCCTTTAAGCGATATTATAAAATAAATAATAAGTCTGGGCAAGCGATACTCGATAGCGTATATAATACCGAGCCAATTTATGGTTTAGAAGCACAGATGAAATACTCTGACGTTGGATTAATTGTTTTAGGGAAGATGGTTGAGCAAATAACAGAGATGCCTTTGGATACATTTGTCGATTCTTTAATTTTTGAACCCTTAGGTATGACGTCCACCTTTTTTAACCCAACAAGTGAAAAGCTCCATCGAATTGTTCCCACAGAATATTCACCTGATGGACAATTAATCCATGGCAAAGTGCATGACGAAAACGCTTATAGTTTGGGCGGTGTTGCGGGTCATGCGGGATTATTTTCAACAGCCAAAGATTTAGCTCGATTTTCTCAAATGATGCTTAATGGTGGGATTTATGGTTGGAAACGAATTTTTCGCGAAGAAACCGTATCATTATTTACTAAAAGAGCAAATATTATTGAAGGAAATTCTCGTTGTTTGGGTTGGGATAGTCCAGATGGAGAAGCTTCTGGTGGGGTTTATCTCAGTGATCAAAGCTTTGGTCACACAGGATTTACAGGCACATCCTTATGGATTGACCCAGAGAATGATGTAATCGTTATTTTACTGACAAATGCGGTGCATCCAAATCGGAATTATAAAGATCCGAAATACTACGAATGGCGACAAAAAATTCATTCGTCAGTTTATGAAATTTTAGGATTCAAAGAGAAAAATTCCAACCTCAAATGGAAGGAAAGGTGGTAATGAAAAATATTTATTTTAGTATAGTGCTTATTTTTTCAATGGCTTGCAGTAATCCTTCGACTTGGGTTGATACCTTACCCAAACCATGGACATTATCCCACGATGAAATGTCCCAGATATTGCCTCAATTCCATCAAAAGTTTCCTGATTTTCATCAACGGATAAAAGCCATAAATCTTTGGCGTGTGGGAACACCTTATGGCATTTTTAAGTTGGGGGAAGAAATCGCACCAGATTTAGATCCAATCATTCGCGTGGATACGTCTGACTGCACGGTTCATGTTTTGACAACTGTAGCATTTTCGCTCAGTCATAATTGGAAAGAAGCAAAAGAACAAATGATTCAATTGCATTATAAAGATCAAAAGCCCTCTTTCAAATCCCGTTGGCATTATACTTCAGACCGTTTAATGAATCATCCCGTTACCGTGAATATTACGAGAAAACTTCTTCCCGAAAGTGAGTTGGCATCGATTGAACTTATCTTAAATCAAAAGGAAAATGGTTCGCAATTTTTAGATTTGGATTGGACGGATAAACGGATTGTTTATTACATTCCCAGTGAAAAAATCACGCTAGATTTATTGCAAAGGATCCCAGAACTTGCAGGCGTTGCTTTTGTGAGAAAATCCTATTTCAAAATGGGGATTGTATTGGCGCATGAAGGATATCTACTGGACAAATCAAGACTCGTTCACGCATCATCTGAAGCAGGGAAAACGGTGAATGTCGATTTTATGAGCTATTATTTTAGAGAAGATGGCGCTTTGTTTGATGGCATAATGGTTTCTAAATTCGTGGAACCTACCGAGAGTAAATAATGCATCCTTTAGCGCAAAAAGATATGATTCGTAGTATTGGATTGATGACAGGCACTTCTATGGATGGTCTAGATATTTCCGTTGTAGATATTGTTTCGCATCAATATAAACTTAGTCCTCAAAACATTATTTCGGACACCATTCCATTCCCAGCACAACTCAGAAAAAGTATCTGTGAAACAGTTTCGGGCGGCGAAGAACTTTATGCAAAGTTAGATGAAGATTTAGGAAAATGGATGGCTGAGGTTGTATCATCCTTTGTTGACGAAAATAATATCACCGGTATTGATTTAATTGGAAGTCATGGCCAAACGGTTCATCATGAAAATGGGGTTAAAAGCGTTCAGCTTGGGAATCCAGAATATCTTCATAGAGCATTAGGCGTCCCTGTCATTTATGATTTCAGAACCGCTGATATTGGTGCTGGTGGTACAGGTGCGCCCTTGATTCCAAAAGTAGATGAATGGTTGTTCCAGAAAGCTGAGTCTGCCGTAATCGCTTTGAATATCGGTGGCATCGCAAATGTGAGCTTAGTTCCGCCTAAAAATAAAGGCGAGATTGTAGGTTTTGATACAGGACCAGGAATGGCATTATTAGACGAAGTCTATCGCTCTCATTTTATCGAAGGCTTTGATGGTTCTGGGAAGGCTGCGAGCCAAGGAATGATTGACATGGCTTTAGTCAATGCATGGATGGAGGATGCTTATTTTAAGATGGCGCCCCCAAAATCAACGGGTCGAGATTATTTTGGACCTAGCTGGGTTACAGCCCATAATGAAGAATTAAACAATATTTCTTTTGAAGATCGTTTAGCAAGTCTGTCTCTTTTTACAGCGAAAACAATCCATGAATCTTGTAAATCATTTTTAGAAAGAGAGGATGTGAGCGAACTGATCATGGGTGGCGGAGGCAGTCATCATGGACAAATATTTTTTCATTTAGAGCGTTTGTTCCAGGCGGTTCAAGTGAAGCGTTCTGATGAATATGGTGTATCTATTGATGAGAAAGAAGCTGTTGGTTTTTCCCTTTTAGCCGTTGCCAATATCAAGGAGATTCCAGGCAATATCCCATCCGTAACTGGAGCCAAAGAAGCGGTGGTTTTGGGAGAAATTTATCCAGCAGAGCAATCAATTGAAGCCTGAATTATTATCCCCAGCCGGTAATTTTGAGAAATTAAAATATGCATTTGCATATGGCGCGGATGCTGTTTACGCAGGTGTTCCTCGTTTTTCTTTGCGAACGCGAGAAAATGAATTTCGTGAAGAAACTTTAAAAGAAGGAATTCGCTATGCCCATGAATTGGAAAAAAAGATTTTTCTAACCTTAAATATTTATGCCCATAATACAAAAGTAGATGGTTTTATTCGCGAGTTAGAAAAAGTGGCAGAATGGAAACCAGATGGACTCATCATGGCAGACCCAGGTTTGATTCATCAAGCCATTAAACGTGTTCCTCAAATCCCTATTCATCTTTCCACGCAAGCCAATGCAACCAATTGGACAACGGTAGAGTTTTGGAAAGATTTAGGAGTAGAACGCATTATATTATCACGAGAATTAAGATTGAAGGAAGTGGCGGAAATTCATAAAAGAGTGCCAGATATTGAATTGGAATCGTTCGTGCACGGTGCCATTTGCATTGCATATTCGGGAAGATGTCTCATTACCAATTATATGAATCACCGCGATGCAAATCAAGGGACATGCACCAATTCTTGCCGATGGAATTATGAATTAGGGGAGGAACCTAGCTCTTTATTAGAAATGGAATCTTTGCAAAAATCATTGACAGATGGACAGATTTATCAAAGACCCGATGGTAACTATTTTGTAGAAGAAAAAAAACGTAAAGGGGAAAAATACCCCATCGAAGAAGACGAAAGTGGCACCTATTTATTTAATGCAAAAGATTTGTGTGCTGTGGAATTGTTGGGCGAAATTCGAGATGCAGGCGTTTGCAGTTTTAAAATTGAAGGACGAACAAAATCCGAATACTATGCAGCGATGTCAGCCCGATCTTATCGAAAAGCAATTGATGATTTGGTGGCTGGAAATCCCTTTGATCCTGACGTAATGAAAGATTTATTTGCCTTATCCAATCGAGGTTACACCACAGGATTTTATACTCGAAACCCTAAAGAATTTGGGGAAAACATTGAAGAAAATCGTTCCCGAGAACGGTTCAAAAAGCCCGTGGGCATGTATTGTAAATGGGATGAGGAAACTGGATTACTTTGGTTTGATATTAAAAATCGAATAGATACGAGCGAAGCCATTGAGATATTAAGTCCAGATGGAGATCAAATAGTATCCGTTTCTGAATTACGAAACAATAAAGGGAAAAAAGTAGATGTACTTCATGGAGGTGCAGGGCGAGGGGCAATCCCATTTAAAAAAGACCCAGGAGAATTTGCAGTATTAAGACGAAAGCTCAACGAGCAAGAACAAGCACAACTAGACGTTTAATTTATAAGTCTAACAACACTTAAGAATAAATCTCGAATTTCATTCTTAATAATTTTATAGAAACAGTTTGCACCGCATATACCCTTATGCGTAATATATGCTATTGAGAATAGGTATCAATAACGTTAATATGAAAAAAGAAAGCGAGCATACGATGAACAAAATGGATTATAAATCAGATTCAGTCAGAATATTTAAATGTCAAAATTGCAATCGAATTCATTTTGAATATGGTTCAGTTGCGATGGAATTAGAATTAAGAGATTTCTTTAAGCTTTCTAAATTATTACGAACACCAGATTCAATAATCAAAAGAGGTGGAAATCAAATCATCCCAATTGTGAAAAGCAATGTATTTTTGAAAGTGAAAAATGGACATTTCAACTCAATTCAAACATTAGTGACTCAAGCGGAAGAATTTCTAAAAGCAGAATACTTACTGTCAATTGGGAGGCACCCAAATGATTATTATTTAGATTCATCCCATTGGGGAAATTCTTATTCAAACGTGATGAACTAATGAAAAAAACACCATTTGTCGGAATACTAGCTTTTTTTGTTGTTTTATTTACCATGCCCATTGGTCATATGGTTATGGTTTTAATAGAATCTATATTTGGACATAATTATCAATATCCAGCAGCAACAGTTTTAGGCTTAATAGGTGTATTGTTTTTATTCTTAGGTGTTCGGAATAAAGATGAGAATACAAGCACATGGTTAGGATTTTTCGCAGGTTTATTCATTTGGACTGGTTGGATTGAGTTTTCGTTTGTTTATTTCGCATCTCATTTAGAGATTGCTCCATTCATTGAAAATGGAGAAGTTGCAACCAAACCTGAATATTTATTACTGCCATCATCCGTTGGGATATTTTTAGCAACGATGCTATATTTTTTCTTTAACAAGGATACACGATGTCATTTTTTCAGATGGTTTCATCGTCACCTCAAGTTAAATATAGGTAAATCAAGCTCAGCTAGCGGAAGAGCCTTATCAACCATAACCGCAATGGAAACAATTTATATAACATGGTTTTTTTATATCGTGTTATTATTGGTTTACGATGAAACGCTTTTGGGAAAATATGATGCCTTACTCTATAGTGTTTTTTTTATATCTTTAGCCTGGTCGCTATATTTATTTATGCGATTAATCAAATTTCAAAAAATGGCTCCAGCTGTTCGATACGCAATTCCGACTGTCATTATTTTTTGGAATGCGATAGAGATATTAGGACGTTGGAAGTTTTTCAATGAAATTTGGATTCAACCTCAAAATTTTGCAATAGAAATGGTTTTGATTGTTCTTGCGTTTATCTTAGTTGGAGCTTTATCAATGTTTCTCCCTGATAAAACAGAGCAATTAAGTGAACAAAATTAAAAGAATTACCAAATAATCATCGGAATCCTCTAAAGTATTTTTTAACCTCGACCCTAATTATTTTGCAATTGACAGAGATATTGTCATGGGTCAAAATATAAAAATTATAAAGCTCTAAGAAATATGCATTCACTATGATAAAAGGAAAAAAATTACTGGTTATCGCTTTGGGCGGAAATGCCATCAAGCGATCAGACGAAAAAGGAACCTCCGAGAATCAATTCAAAAATGTTGCTTTGGCTTGCGAAGAATTAGTCAAAATAAATAAGCAAGGATATTTAATGATTTTGACCCATGGAAACGGTCCCCAAGCAGGAAATTTATTGATTCAACAAGAAGAAGGGAATAAACTTGTTCCTTCCATGCCCTTGGATGTGGTGGATGCTATGACACAAGGTGCAATCGGATATATGTTTCAAAATCAACTACAAAATACCTTTCGTCGAGATGGACGGAATATTCCCATTGCGTCTCTAATAACACAAATGATTGTAGATAAAAATGATACCGCTTTTCAAAATCCCACAAAGCCTATTGGACCCTTTTACAGTGATCAAGAAGCGAAAGAATTAGCAGAATCAAAAGGATATAGCATGAAAGAAGTTCGACATGGCACAAAAGAAAATTGGCGTCGTGTTGTTGCTTCTCCAAATCCGATTGGTTTGGTCGAAGCAGAGATTATCAAAAGATTAGTTGTAAACACGATTGTAATCACTTCGGGTGGCGGCGGTATTCCTGTGGTGCGTAATGCCAGTGGAGATCTTGTTGGTATTGAAGCGGTTATTGACAAAGATTTTGCTGGAGAAAAATTGGCTGAGGTGGTGGATGGCGATATATTTCTTGTTTTGACCGATGTGGATCACGTTTGTCTCCATTTTGGAAAACCAGAAGAAGAAGCACTTCAAGAAATAACGGTTTCAGAAGCAAAAACTTACTTAGCAGAAGGTCATTTCCCAGTAGGGAGTATGGCACCAAAAATACGAGCTTGTATTGCCTTTGTTGAAAATGGTGGTGAGTATGCCATAATTACATCAATTGAGAAAGCAACCCTTTCGCTTTCAGGCAATGCTGGAACACGAATTGCTCCAGACAAAAAAGATTGATTTATACGTTATTTACGTTTTTAATTCGATAAATAGTTAAGAGATTCCCCCACATTTTTTCACCCAAAAACTTAATTACGAAGTAAAAAACAATGAGAAAAGATAAATTTAGAAATATAGCAATTATTGCTCACGTTGACCATGGTAAAACCACTTTGGTGGATGGACTTTTAAAACAGAGTGGCACCTTTCATGCACGTCAAGAAGTAGAAGATCGAGTTATGGATTCTATGGATTTAGAAAAGGAACGTGGTATTACAATCACTGCAAAAAATACGGCCATTCATTATAAAGAGATCAAAATCAACATCATCGATACGCCAGGTCACGCCGATTTTGGGGGGGAAGTGGAGCGAAGCTTAAATTTAGTAGATGGTGCATTGTTATTGGTGGATGCCAGTGAAGGTCCATTGCCACAAACTCGTTTTGTCCTAAAGAAAGCCTTGGATAAGGATTTGCCCATTATTTTGGTGATTAATAAGATTGATAGAAGCGATGCACGAATCGAAGAGGTGGTGGATGAAGTATATGATCTTTTCATCGATTTAGATGCAGATGACAAGCAAATTGATTTTCCCATACTCTATACCATTGCAAAAGATGGAATTGCACATAATGAATTAACGGATGTTTCTAATGATTTAACACCTTTATTCGATATGATTATTAACAAAATTCCAGGTCCGGATGTAAGTGACGATCATGTACCACAATTTTTGATAACGAACTTAGAGTATGATCCCTATGTAGGCCAGATTGCTGTGGGTCGCCTAAATAATGGCACACTTGAAATGAATAAGCAGTATAGTTTATGCAGCGAAAATGGCATTAAAAAAGGTAAAAAATTCTCTGCACTTTATACGTTTAAAGGACTGGAAAAAATCTCAGTTGAAGAATTAGAAGCAGGAGATATCATTGCTATTGCGGGGATAGAAAATATTACCATTGGTGATACGATTTCATCTCATGAAAATCCAAGGCCATTAGCAAGAATTCAGATTGATAAGCCTACGGTTTCCATGCTGTTTTATGTAAATAACAGTCCTTTTGCTGGACAAGAAGGGAAATATCTAACCTCACGTCATATTGGTGAACGCTTGGAAAAAGAAATTTTGGGGAATGTTTCTTTGGAAGTTATTCCCACAAATCGTCCTGATGTGTTTGAAGTATGTGGAAGAGGTGAACTCCAAATGGCCGTTTTGATTGAAACCATGCGTCGTGAAGGATATGAATTTATGGTCTCGAAACCTAGAGTCATTACCCACGAAGAAAATGGAAAGAAAATGGAGCCGATGGAAAATGTATTTTTAGATATTCCAGAAGATAAAGTGGGAACCGTCACTGAAAAATTATCCATCAGAAAAGGACGGATGACCAATCTACAAAATCATGGTCACGGACGTGTAAATTTAGAATTTAAAATTCCTTCTCGTGGATTGATTGGTTTTCGTAGTCAATTTTTAACCGATACGCAGGGTGCTGGAATTATGAACAAACTTTTTGCAGGATTTGCTCCTTGGTTTGGACCAATTCCTCAACGAAAAAGTGGTGCTTTAGTTTCAGATCGTCAAGGAAAGACAACAACTTATGCCAGTTTAGGCATGGTCGATCGAGGAGAATTATTCATTCCAGTTTCCACAGAAGTATATGCAGGCATGGTTATTGGCGAGAGAAATCGTGCTAGTGATTTAGATGTAAATATCACTCGTGAGAAAAAATTAACCAACATGCGATCTGCAAATTCAGATATTACGGTCACCCTAAGACCGCATCGTGTTTTATCCTTAGATCAAGCCATTGAGTTCATCGCAGAAGATGAATTAGTAGAAGTAACGCCTGTAAGTATCCGTTTACGCAAAATGGAGTTGGATGCGGGCAAGCGTGCATCAGCAAAGAAAAAAGAAAAATATTCTGAACTTTAAGTTGCTATTAAAAATTGCACAGATAAAAAACCCTTCATAATAGAAGGGTTTTTTATTATTTATGGATAAGTTCATCATCTGTTTTAAACGTAAACAAGCAATCGGTATTTAAAAAATGAAAAATATTTTCATCCAACTAACTTTAGTATTTTGTTTCTTCACCATATTATTTTCTTCTGTCAAGGGAGAAGATTTGCTAACGCTTCACGGTCAAATTCAATTTAACGATGATGGAAATGGTGCTGGAGGATCGGATGTTTGGGGATATACAACACCAGAAGGTGAAGACTATGCCATCATGGGGATTTATGAGGGTGTTGCATTTATTCGTGTGGAAGATATGGCAATTGTTGATACCGTATTAGGTCCCATGGATAACGATTCTTATTATCATCGAGATATACAGACTTTTGGGCATTATGCCTATGTGGTGAGCGAAAACTTAGGCACAAATGAAGGATTGCAAATCATTGACATGTCTAATTTACCAAATCAGGTGGAGCTCGTAAATGTTACAACGTTCAATAATAATCCAAGATCACATAATTTGCATATTGATGTGGAAATGGGCTTTGCCTATGTTTGTGCTCCGAATCATGATGGTTTTCGTGTTTTGGATTTAAGTAATCCAGAAATTCCGAGTGATGTTAGTTTTGTTGATACGGATCATATTCATGATGTTTATGCGAGAAATGATACTGCTTACACAGCAGAAGGTGGGCGGGGCACATTTGCGATTTATGATATGATGAATAAAAGTAACCCTGTATTGTTAGCGAGAGTTGCCATCCCCAATAGTGGTTATGTTCATAATATTTGGCCTTCTGATGATGGTAAATATGTGATTACGACTGAAGAAACAATTGGTAAAACAATCAAAATATGGTCTATTGAAGATATGGCAAATATCCATGTAATTGGCGAATATCTTGGCGATAATTTAATTGCACACAATGCGCAAGTGATGGGATCACGTATATTTTTATCTCACTACAGTTATGGCATTGCGGTGGTTGATTTTGCCAATCCAAATGATCCTATTTTATCAGGATATTGGGATACCTCACTTGCAGATAATGATCAACCATCACCTTGGTTAGGAACGTGGGGTGTTTATCCATATACTGAAAATGGTTATGTTTATGGTAGCGATCTTAATGGGTTATTTACGGTCCTAAATTATGAAAAAGGATTAGATAATTACTTGCTTGGCGATGTTAATGAAGATCATAGTGTAGATAATTTAGATTTTAATTTTATATTAGATGCCGTTTTAAATAATTATGAATTAACTGACGCACAATGGTTACGCGCTAATCTTAATTTTGATGAATCAATTGATGTTTTAGATTTACTACTATTAGCGGATCAGATTGAATTTTAATTATTGAATCATAAAAAGCTTTCAAACAAAAAAGCCCTCGCAATAGCGAGGGCTTTTTTGTTTACCAATAATTCTGGTTTTAGTATTTTTTATCCTTCTACTTCAGTTTCAGGTATAGGAAAAGTAACCACAGCATCATCTGCAATAGCTTCACCGTCACCGTCAACTTGCCCTGTGCGATCAAGAGGCAAATCACCTGTTTTACCATAATGTCGCATATCGACTAAACGTTGTCCTTCAAAGAATAAGGAGTATCGCTTTTCGTGTAAGACACGATCGATAGCATTTGAAGCATTTGTACCACTATATCCAGCAAGGCCCGCAGCAGAACGAACAATGTTCATGTCCGCTTCAGCTGAAGCAAAATCGCCATTTCCAATTGCAACTTCCGCACGCAGGAGAATTAACTCCTCATTGCGAATCATTGGAACAGGATCATAGGAACTTGCCCATACTGTTGGTGCTAAAGCACTTGTCAAACCATCATAAGTCACAACAGGAAAACTTGTATCTCTTACTGTAACATTTGTTGAAAAACGCCCATCTCCAGAATGAGCATCAGTAGCATAGGAAGGATGAACCATCAGTTTGATATAATCGTTTGACGCATCTTCAAACATTTGATTATCCTGATCATTGGCAGAAGAACTGAATACATGGAATACACCGGTACTCAAATCGCCAGCGTCGTCCACGAATGAGCTGGATAAAGCAGCCGAAGCGCTTGCCCAATCGTTTTGATGCACAGAAACACGTGCTTTCAAAGCCCGGTTGAACTTTGTAAAGCTCGCTGGTGTATCAAAGCCACTGAAACCAGAAGATAGTGAGAATGAAAAAGCATCTCCTGCGCCAGCTAAGTCTGAATTTCCACCGTCAAGAAGGCTAACAATTTCAGCCATGACATCTTCTTTAGATGCAACTGAAGAAGAAATAACACCATCATAATTCAGACGGGCACCATTTTCATTTGTCAAAGAGAGAATCCGCCATAAAGCGTATGCATGAAATGTTTTCCCAACGCCTGAAGCACCTGCGTCACCAGAAGCGACAAGGTTCAAGCAATTATGAATCACTTTGTAATTTGCATTCCAAGGACGCATCGCCAAAAAACCACCAGCATCAACGGGACCTTTCATGAGTTCGTTTGTATATCTAGGATCTGCAGGTTCTAGGTAATAAGCTTCACGACCTACAACCAACATGTCTCGTAGATAGACACCAATATCCGTACGAAGTCCAGCTTCCGCACCAGTCACTAAGGACTGGACTGTTGCTGTTTCATCCGTAGGATTATTTGGATCTGGAAAATCCAGGTCTTCACATCCAACCCACAAAAAAGCACTGATGAGTGGGAGGATCATTATCCATTTTTTTAGTTTATATGATTTCATTGTTATTCCTCCTTAGAAACCGATTGAGAGTGAAAAATACATACTTTTTGATTGTGGGAATGGATTTGTATCTACAGATCCACCGACTGCTTCAGAGCCAAACTGACTTACTTCAGGGCTTAAGCCTGTATAATCAGTATCCATCCATAAGTTTCTTCCAGATAGACCCACACGGGCATATCCAAGTCCAAAACTATCGGATAAATTTGACGGAAGCGTGTATGTCAAGTTAATTTCTCTGAGCATGGTGTATGTTGTTGATTCAACATATCCAACGGTTGTAGCACCTAAACCACCCAGTCTTGATCCACCATTCTCTTCATAGTCAGCAGTTGTCCCACCTAAATCATAAATGAGATTAGCAAGATTAATCGCAGCACCCCCTTCTTTATGATCAATCAAGAATGAAAAATCAATATCACCCATTTTAAAAGCATTGAAGAATGACACTTGATAATCAGGGGTTTCATTTCCTAACTCGATGTAGTTGCCATCGGCATCAAGGTCGGAGCCAATAATGGCTGTTGGAGACCATCCCTCTTGAATGCGATAGGTACCAAGGAATGTTGCAAATCCACCATAATTATAGGGATCTACATTTAACTTAGTAACTGTAGAACTTGTGGTGTAATAGTTTGTCCGAAATGTCCAGTCTAAACCACCTAAACTCACAAGTTTCGTTGGATTTAAGGTTACAGATAATTCTGTTCCTTTTGTTTCCATTTCGCCACCGTTTTCCCATTTAGATGTGGCCCCTGAAGAAGCAGGCATATCGACTTGCAAAATAAGGTCAGTGATTTTTTGTGTGTACATGGTTGCTTCCACATTCGCAAAACCACCCATGATAGAAAAATCAGTTCCGAATTCTGTTTCGGCAGTTCTTTCTGGACGAATATCGCTATTCCCTTTAAGGGATGATTGAACTAAACCATTGATTCCACCAATATTAGCAGAAGACATTGTTGTGTATTTTGCAGAGCTGCTCGGCATATTGCCGGTTTGCCCATTCGCAAGGCGGAGCTTCAAATTATCAAAAATGCCAGCAACTTCTCCAAACTGATAAGAAGCAGCCATTTTTGGATACCATTGATAGGTTTCCGTATTTCCCATGGTGCTGGATTTGTCTCCACGGGCACCAAAAGAAAGATGAATATTATCACCAATTCCGATTTCTTCTTGAATGAGAATTCCCCGGTCTTGTTGCTTTTTGCGATCATGATAAACCGCTTGTGCACTAGCTTTATCCACATTTGTTTGTGTCGGAATCATACCAGTCGCATGAACAAAAAGAGAATTCCAATCATAAGTTTCATATTGAAGTCCAGCTGTCGTATTTAATCTCATTCCACCGGTTTTCATTTTATGAACTAAATTCAAAGACATATTTGTATTCAAATTATCCGTTGCCGTCATGACCGATTGCCCTGCCTCTGTTTTTCCACTTTCAATCTGTGTAAATGAAGGGGAGAAAACAGTATTTTCCTGATTATAAAAATCAGCTGCAGCAACAGCTAAAAACGCAAGACTCATTGATGAATTTCGCATTAAGCTATAGTCAAATTGAGCGGATCCTGTGGCACGGTGAGTTAGTTCGTTATTTACGAAGTATTCAACTGTTTCCAAAGGATTGGAAGGATTCATTGGGTGACTTGGAAATGATCCATCAGCATTTTGTTGAATGTCAATAAAACTCGGTGTAAAACCAATTGAAAAACCAAGTGTAAGGTTGGTGTTGTCATTTCCGGTAACTCCGCGATCAGAACTGGTACGAGATAAGTTCGTCGTAATCGATAATTTAGCTTTATCACTAAAACGATGGTCAACATTAACGCGACCAGATAATTTTTCATATCCAGTATTTTTAATGATTCCACCTTCGTCCATATACTGTCCACCAAAATAGAATTGAGTATTCGCATCTCCACCTGTAATACTAAGCGTTGATTCTTTTAATTGCCCTGTTTCACCATAAACGAGTTGCTCATAATCCAAATCTCTTCCAGCCCAATATGCTTCATAGCTTGAATAAAAACCTGAATCATAAGCACTGATTGATTGAAGGTTTGCAGGAACATGATCTCCAGCAAAAGTGCTATCGGGATTTTCAGTCAAAAATGATTCTTCAGCAACTGCATAAGCTGCGTCATAAGCATCAATATCTGCTTGCATTGCATCTGTGCCACCTGTCATACCATGAGCTGCACCTGCACCAAACTGTCCATAGGCTTCTTCAAATGTTTCGAATGAGCGGTGCCCCATTTTTTTCAGTAACGATGAAGTTCCCATTCTTTGAGAAAAGCTAAAACGTGTTTTTCCATTTTTCCCTCTTTTGGTTTTGATGATAATAACGCCATTGGATGCTTTTGCGCCATAAATAGCGGCAGCACTTGCACCTTTTAGCACTTCAATGGATTCAATATCATTAGGGTTGATATCACCGATACGATTGGTTGGCTGTCCTTGGGGACGAGAACTTCCAGCGCCAGCAGCAGCAGTCACAACATCAATTCCAGATTGATTCGCATCATTGTTATAAATGACGCCATCAATCACATACAAAGGTTGTGTTCCACCCGTTAAAGTAGAAGAACCACGTAAATTCACATTGATTCCACCACCAGGTGCACCTGTGTTTCTACGAATATTTACACCAGCAAATTTACCGGCTAATGCTCCATCTAATGTTTGCGTAGGTGCGTTGACAAGTTCGTCGCCAGAAACTACCGCAACAGCGTTTGCTAAATTGCGTCGTTTGACAGATGTTGCCAATCCAGTTACAATGACTTCATCTTGTTTAAGAACATCTGGTGCCATATTAAAATCTAGCGTTTCTCCACTTGGTGCTGCTTCTTGAGTTTTATACCCAATATAAGCAACCATCAAAGTGGCGTCACCAGGTAAATCCAGGCTGTAATGGCCATTGATATCAGTTGTTGTACCAGTGAATGTTCCTTTAACAAAAACCTGTGCGCCTGCTAGCGATTCACCTGTTTCTGTGTCGGATACAGTCCCTGATACATTGACTGCCTGCGCCAATCCCATACTGAGTCCAAGTATCAGTGCGAGTATTGGCTTAAGGATATGCGTATTATTTATCACAATCATTATGGCAAGTCTTTTTTTACATAAATATTTTTATTGAAAAATAGGACTTTTATTGATGATGTGAATACATGAACTTTCCATCTGATTAATTAGGATTATTAGGAATAAATAATATAAACAAATGAAAAACCTCCGTAAAAATATTTTATATTGGTTTGTCTTAAGTCAGTTGATTTTTGCTCAAGGTTCTATCTCTGATCTACAATCTTATTGGATCCAATCGGGCAAAACCATTTTGACAAATAGGACGAATCAATGGATTTTAGGCGGCGCTACCTTAGGCGCACTGGCGGCAAGCCAAGTAGATATGGAAATCAAAGATTATGTTCAAGCAAATCCATTATTATCAGAATCAATTTCTCATTTGGGTGATATGTATGGCGGAGCGTGGGCACATTGGATATTGTGGTCATCCATTGCAGGGACGTCTATTCTTCGGAGTGATAGTCGGAACGAACTGGTGTCCAAATTGGAATTTTCAGCGTTAGCAATGCTCACCAATGGCGTGGTGACTGTCGGTTTAAAAGAAGCTTTTGGACGCACAAGGCCCAACGGCGATTGTTGTGAATCTTTTCCCAGTGGACATACGTCTCATAGTTTTACAATCGCTGCCATTAGCCACGAACTATACGGAAATAAAGTAGGAACCTTCGCTTACGGTCTTGCTACTTTGGTGGCTGTGAGCCGTATGAATGATAATAAACATTATTTCAGTGATGTCCTTTTTGGTGCTGCTTTGGGCACGGCAATCGGGCGGGGATTCTCTCTTACTTATAGGGAAGGACTTTTGAATCGGGTCTCATTACAAGTTTCGCCACAAAAATCGCTGGTTTTTTCGATGCCTCTATAAGACCATTTTCCCCACATGTTCACCAATGGCTAAAGCAGACGTTAGTCCTGGTGAATCAATTCCGATTAGATTTATCCAATGAGGAAATCCACTTGCATTTTCATGGGAAATATAGAAGTCAGAAAATGAGTGATCATTCGAGGCAATTTTAGGGCGAATGCCAGAAAAATCTGGAGATAAATCGTCCATCTCTAATCCTTTGATATATCGAGAAGCTTCTGAGAAAAAATGATTGAGATGCGTTTTATCCATAGCATAATCTTTTTGGCGATTTTTCATCCAATGAGCACTGGGGCCTAATTTTGTGTTTCCCATTGCATCAAAACTCAAATGGATTCCTAAAGAATCATGGGTTTTGTCAGGAAGAGGATAAACCAAATGATTAAATTTGTTTCTCCATTTTGAGGATAATTTGAAATATTCCCCTTTAGAATATTGTAATTGAGGCCAGTTTAGCTTTTGGCTCTTTCCTAAGCCTTGCGCAATAATATCGCTGTTAAGACCTGAGGCATTGATAATCCAATCGGCGCTTGTTTTTTCAATAATCCCAGAAGCATTCTCGATGGAAATTTCATACCCTAGTTCGAGTGATTTTGCTTGAATAAACTTTGATTTGAAAAGGTAATTATGTTCTGCGTTTTCTGAATCTCTTTTGAGCGTTGACATCAATTGATGTGCATCCACGATTCCTGTGCATCCAACAAAAAGGGCAGAATCAGCTTGGATGCTAGGTTCTAAAGATTGGATTTCATCTTTTCCAATAATACGAAGCTGGGGAATTGGATTCGTTTTAGCATTTTGATATAAAGCAGTCAAATCTACTTCTTGTCCTTTTTGTGCAATCAGTAATTTTCCACATTGATTATGTTTAATCTTATTTTGAATACAATAATCATAGAGTAACTCTCGGCCTTTGATACACATTTTCGCCTTCAATGAATCTTTCGGATAATATATCCCAGAATGAATGACTTCACTATTTCGACTGGAAATACCTCGACCAAAATCTTCTTCTTTTTCTATCATTAAAACGGAGGACAAATTATGTTTTGCAAATGTTCGGGCAATGGAAAGTCCAACCACGCCAGCTCCAATGATAATGACTGAAAAATCGTTTTTCATTTACTCATTTGAGTGTTTTGAGAAATCCACGATTAATTTGAATAGATACTGAGTGTTGAATAGCATCGATTCGCAGTAAAAGGCGATCATGCTTATCAACGCGTATAACTTCTCCCGTAACACCTTTCATGGGGCCTTCTTTGACTTCCACTAAATCCCCTTTAATGAAGTAGTCAATTGGTTCGGGGATAAATCCACCTTCTATCATCATACGAAGTGAAAGAATCGTTTCTGACGGTACGACGGCAATTTGTCCAGAAAATTTAACAATACTGACCACACCTGGAGTTTGCAGGATGAAGAGCCCTTGTTTAATTTCACATTGGACGAACATATAGGATTTAAATAGAGGGGCATCCACCCATTTTGTTCGATCGCTCCATTTACGTTTTTGTCGAATGAGTGGGAGATAGACAGCGTAGCCTTTTTCTTCTAAAGCGCTAGCTGTCGTTTTTTCATGACGAGATTTCGTATAAATTGCAATCCATTTTTTCATAATATGCTCAAATATCTTATAGGAATTTAGCCTCATCCAAATCTTTGAACAGAGAAAAAGCAATGGTAATTTTCTGAAGAAAATGGAGAAAAATTAATGATAGAAAATATATATTTTGTTCACGATTCCAGTTATGTTGACGAGGGCGTTTCTATTGGAAAAGGCACCAAAATTTGGCATTTTTCACATGTGCAAACGGGAGCTGTAATTGGCGAAAATTGCAGTCTAGGACAAAATGTAAATGTTGGGAATAATGTCCAAATTGGGAATCAGGTTAAAATTCAAAATAATGTATCGATTTATGAAGGTGTTACTTTAGAAGATTATGTGTTTTGTGGTCCTTCTATGGTTTTTACAAATATCAAACTTCCTCGATCAGAGTTTCCTCAAAGAGGGAAAGCGTTTTACGACAAAACACTTCTTAAAAAATCAGTATCAATTGGTGCAAATGCAACCATCGTTTGTGGGGTAACAATTGGAGAATATGCACTTGTGGGGTCTGGTGCAGTTGTAACAAAGGATGTGCCAGCACACGCATTAATTGTGGGAAACCCAGGGAAAGTTGTGGCATGGGTTGATAAAAAAGGGAATAAACTATCCTTTGATAAAGAGGGTTATTCAACATGCAAACAATATCAATTAAAAGAAGGGAATCTTTTAATTTTATAAATAGAAATATAGTTGTAAAAGTTAGGTAGAAATTATATAAATTGAAGGCTAACACAGAAAGCAAAAAATGTCAGATAAAAATATATCAGCGCTTTTACACATCTTAAATAGCGAGCAACAAATTACCGCTCGAACGGATCAGAAGGCTTTCACAATGCTGTCCATTTTAGGTGTATTTATGGTTTTTTTTATTGTCCATTTTTTAAAACTTGAAATGAATTTATTCTTTTTTATCATGGTCGTTATTTATTTTATTTCTTCGTTTATGGCCATTGTAAAACTAGTGACAGTTATTGTGCCTCGTGTTCATCGAGATAAAGTCAAAAATGAGGAAATTGATAAAGGGAATGAAGCTCCCAATCCCACTTATTTTGGTGGAATTAGCCAATACGAAAATGCAACGGAATATGCTCTCCATATGACTATGATTAGTGAATCCGATGAAAAATATTATCAAATGTTTGCTGAACAAGTTTATTCTCTTGGGAAAATAAATACATCCAAAAATTTAGCCTTGCGTGGATCTATTTATTTTTTTGTAAGTGCGCTTGTTTCAGAATTATTAATTATTATGATGATGGCATGGATGAAGACAAGTGGTAGCTTTATCCAATCATTTTAAACTTTTTATTGATGCTTAGGCTGATATAATAACACATTCAATGAGAAATCACAAATTTGTCTATTCAACCGATCCGATTGAATCAGAAGAGCCATCCAATGAAAGGGAAGAATGTCTTTTACCCAAAGAGCAAGATATCAGAATACATTTAGATCGAAAAGGTGGGAGGAAAATTGTATCAGTGATAAAAGGACTATCTTTGAATGGGAATGATTTCAAACAATTAGCCAAAGAATTAAAGTCGCAATGTGGTGTAGGTGGAGCGGTGAAGGATGGCTATATACTTATCCAAGGAGACCATAGGAATAAGCTTCAAGAAATCTTGAAAAGTAAAGGCTATCACGTTAAACTAAGTGGTGGTTAAAGTCATGCAAAATAAAAAATTAATCAAATAACAAATACGGAAAAACATGAAAAAACTCATTTTATTATCTATCCTTTCACTTTCATTGTGGAATTGCACAAAAGCATCGGGGCAAGGCGCGCTTCAATTTATTGTTACTGGAAATGTGCATGGACAATTGGACCCGTGTGGTTGAAAAAAGAATCCACTGGGCGGTCTGTCTAGAAAATTAGTAAAAGTAAATGAATTTAAAAATATGGGGAAAGAGCCCATCATTTTAGATACAGGTGATTTATTTTTCACCTCAAACAAAATTAGTGAATTAAATCAAGAATCTGAAAAATATCGCGCGGAGGTTATTCTCACAGGATATGAAAAGATTGGTTGTGATGCGATTAATATTGGCGATTATGAATTTGCGCTTGGTTTGGACTTTTTTTTAGATAAAGCATCAAAAACCGAGCTTCCATTTATTTCGGCTAATATTCTTTCTTCTAAAACGGGTGAACGATTATTCCCAGCAAATCAAATTATCCAAAGAGGTGATTTATCTGTTGGTATTATAGGATTATTTGCAAAAGCAATGAGTAATACTGATGTTCAAGTCAAAGATTATCTTTCGGAAGGTCAGGCGCAAATTCAATCCTTAAAGGGTGAAGTTGATGTGATTGTTCTTTTAATCAATGGAGATCAGAAAGACTATGGAAAATATCCAGATGAATTTCCTGATGCAGATTTTATTTTTGTAAGTGGAAGTACAAGACGCACAAAACCCAGCCAGCCTCAAAAAGAAAATGGACCTTATCTTTATTCGCCAGGGAAACAGGGAAAATATATGATGGTGCTTGATCTGAATATAAAAGAGAATGAAATCTCGATGGTGGATGTTTCAGCGTATGAAGAAAAAATAAAATCAATGAATCGCCGTTTTGAGCGTTTGCAAAAAAAAGACCCAGAAAAATCGTTGGATGAACTCTATGCAGATTTACCCAATGTGATGAAACTCATTGCTCAATATAGAAAAGATATGATTGAAGCCGAAAATGCGATTTCTAATGCTGTGAATACTATGAAATTTCAAAGTATTGCACTAAGTAAGAAGGTCAAAGATGACCCAGAAATGCTTGCCTTTGTTGAAGCTTCATTACAAACTTGCTCAAGTTTAAAGAAAGCAAAATCCAGCAAGAAAAAGTAATGCGATTCTCACCACAAATTTGGAATCAGGCGGTGAGGCTATTAATTTTGTCTGTGATGATAGGTGTTGGGCAAAATTATTTTCGCAATAAACCCCTAAATTGGCTTGCACAACCATTAGAAACGGTAAGTGACTTATCGTTGATTATGGAGCCGTCTTATACGCCGATTATTAAAAATATTCAAATGGAAATGGCTCAAATTTTGTTAGAAAATAATATTCCATTTGTTGATGCTCGCGCAAATGAGTATTATGAACAAGGGCACATTCCACACGCAATGCCCAGTGATGATGTAGAAACTCTCGTGGAAAAATTGGATGAAAAAGTGGGTCTTTTTAATCCATTTGTCGTGTATTGCAGTGATGATGATTGTGGTTCCAGTGAAGCATTAGCTTCCCAACTTCAAGACGAAGGTTTTATGAATATCCTCGTTTTTAAAGGCGGATGGAAAGAATGGTCAATTGCAAAATTGCCCATAGAAATAAATGAAAGTGAATAAATACATTCAATTATTGATTCGCTTGATTATAGGTGGATTGTTCATTTATGCGAGTTTGGATAAAATCGAAAATCCAGATGTTTTTGCCCAACAAATTAATAATTATCATCTGGTCCCATTTGGTTTGGAAAATATCATTGCAATTGTTTTACCTTGGCTCGAATTCATAACAGGAATTGGACTGATAGTTGGTGTCTATCTTGAAGCCTCCGCACTTTGGATTTCAATATTATTGCTAAGTTTTATTGTCATGATGATTCAAGCTATTCTACGTGGATACAATATTGAATGTGGTTGCGGTTTAAATGAAGGGGAAATGGTGGGTGCAAAAAAAATAATAGAAAATATGATCATACTTGGAGCTTTAGTTTGGCTTATGATACAATCTAAATATTATTTTACCATTTATCCGAAAACAGCTTTGGAAGCATAAGACAAATATGATAATTTTTGGGGCTCAAAATTGAGAATGCGAGAGTAGCTCAGTTGGTAGAGCTCCACGTTGCCAACGTGGTTGTCGCCGGTTCGAGTCCGGTCTCTCGCTCAAAGGGTCTTTCATTGAAAGGCCCTTTTTTGTTCCACATCTCATGTCATCCAGAACAAGCTTGGTGTTCAGTGAAAAGTGTCACGAATATCCTTATTCGTGGAAGAGGCACGAAAAGACTGTTCGCAACAAACGCACGAGAAAGGATTCTCGTGCCATATCCCAAACTCCATTTCATGTCATCCAGAACGAAGTGAAGGCTCTACGTTGAGGACTGAAATATTTTGAGTTTAAACAATGGCTTTTTGCTTAAAACAACGAAGATTCCACGCAGCAAGCTGCTCGGAATGACTGCTTTTTTTTTGGAGTGGGTTATTATCCTGTTATCCTGTCATTAAGTTTCTTTTAGTCAAACTTTAAATGGATACCGGATATTTCCTGCGAAAATTCCCGCATGACAAAGGTATATTTTTTGTTCCACATTTCATGTCATCCAGAACGAAGTGAAGAATCTACTTAAATAATAAAAAATTTATTGATTGTCCACAATCACAGCGACGGTTTGAAGCTGAGTTGTATTATTAGATGAATCTGTTACTGATACGGAAATAATATGTTCTTGATCTTCACTGTAGCTATTCGTATCCCAATTGAAAGCGTAAGGATATTGGCTGGCAGTTCCGATTTCACTGCCAGCAATTGAAAAACTTACAGCACTAATACCAATATTATCATCAGCAGAAACTTGAATGTTCACTATACCGCTGACACTCTGACCAGCATAAGGATAAATAATGGATCCTGTTGGATAAATATTATCTTCATTATCTACTGTAACGGTGATGGGCTGTGTTTGTGTTGCATTACCTGATGTATCAAAAGCTTTTGCGAAAACAATGATATCAGAGTCTTCGGTTTCATTTTCTGTATTCCATTCATATACATACGGTTCAGAGCTGATTGTCGCGATCAGTATATTATCTAGATAAAACTCAAGACTAGCAATACCTCTTTCATCATAAGCAATAGCCGTAATATTCACAAGCCCAGAAACACTTTCTCCAGCAATAGGCTCAGACAAAAATACGATGGGTGCTATAATATCATCATCTAAAATATTATCGACAAAAACCGTAACGGGCGTTAATGAAATTTCATTCCCAGCCGTGTCCTGAATGAGGACTCCAATAATATGATTTGTGTCTTCGGTTTCATTTTGTGTGTTCCAATCATATTCATAGGGAGAAGAATCATCCTGTGATACCATGTTTCCATTGATGAAAAACTGGACAAACGCCACGCCTTCATTATCGGAAGCTGAAACTTGTATTGGAACAAGTCCACTCAATGTTGCTGAAGCGGGCGGATGAGTAAGGGTTCCAGCGGGCAGAATGTCGTCCACAGGTTCAATATTATCGACAAGCACAGAAATGGGGCCCACACTACTTTCATTTCCAGATAAATCTCGAATGAGTGCATAGATTGTGAAAAAAGCATCTTCCTCAAGATTAATGGTATTCCAATCATATTGGTAAGGAGAAGTATTCCCTGTGAATTCTAAAATATCATTAATAAATATTTTCACCGATTCAACTGCATCGTTATCACCAGCATCGACGGTAATGGAAACTATTCCTTCCACCGATTGCCCCGTGAACGGGTGGAGAATGGTTCCGGTTGGGTTGATCAAATCTTCATCTTCGATATTATTTACCATCACTGTGATGGATTTCGTTTGGTTGGTGTTATCTTTTCTATCCGTTGCTTTTGCCGACAGTATAACGGTTTGATCCTCAGGATATTCGAATGTATTCCATTCCCATTGATAGGGACTTTCTTCCATTACAATAACAGAAGAATCATTCAAAAAGAGTTCAACTGAGGAAACGCCATCATTATCTTGCGCAAAAATTTCAACGAGAACCGTATCAAATACAGTTTCATTATTGGCAGGATTGATTAAAGTGATGAGGGGAGGTGATGTATCTTCTTGAACCGGAATTTGAAAAAGGGGTGCTTCACAACTCAAAAAGAGCAAAAGGGCAATTGTCAAAAAAACGATATTTTTTATTAGAATCCTTTGCAAAACCCTATGCGTAAAGAAAAAATAGATACCATTTTTCTGTTTGAGACGGAGAATGAAGTTCATAATGGTTTTATAGACAAGTTTCCCAACGAAAAACAGGGAGATTGTAGCCTTTTTAACTTGCGCATCAGGTTTTTCAAAGGATTCTATTCTATTATTCATTATTAACCGTAACCGTAAAAAATGTGGTTAATGTGCTGTTTCCTGCTGCATCAGTCGCTTCAGCGCTTAATGTATGATTACTGTTATTGGTCAGCCCAGATGTATTCCAACTATAAGTATAAGGCGCCGTTGCATCCGTACCTACCGAAGCACTATTGATGAAAAATTCTACGGTTTGAACACCGATATTATCTTGTGCAGACGCCGTAATGGAAACGGTTCCCGAAAGTGTATCATTGGCCGTGGGATTTGTAATTGTGATTGTGGGTGGCGTTTCATCTGGAGGAGGATTATTATCGACAAAGACAGAAATAGACGGAATACCTGTTGTATTTCCAGCTTGATCTGTCACGGATGTTTCTATGGTGTGATTAGCATCTTCGGTTTCAGATGTGGTGTCCCAATTATAAGTATAGGGCGCACTATTGATTTGTGAAACAGCAGAGCCATCAATAGTGAAAGATACGAACGCCACACCCACATCATCACTTGCCGATACTTCAATTGGAACTGTTCCCGAAAGCGTCTGTCCATCTGTAGGGCTTAATAATGTTCCTGTGGGAAAAACATTATCATCATTGTTTACAAAGACAGAAATAGACGGAATACCTGTTGTATTTCCCGAAAGGTCAGTTACAGAAACCCGAATTACATGAAATGCATCCTCATTTTCGGGAGTGGTGTCCCAATTAAAGGAATAAGGGGAAGAGCTATCCGTTCCGACTGAAGCATCATTGATAAAAAATTCGACAGCTTGAACACCCACATTATCCTCAGCAGAGACCTCAATTGAAACGGTTCCTGAAAGTGTCTGTCCATCCGTGGGGGAGAGTAATGTTCCAGTGGGAAAAACATTATCATCATTGTTTACAAAAATAGTAATTTGTGTACTGGCAGAATTATTGGAAGCATCGAATGCTATTGCTGTGATAATATGATCTTGATCTTCTCCTGCGTTGGTGGAATTCCATTCATACGCGTAAGGTGAAGAAGAATCCGATAGCTCCATATTGCCATTAATCAAAAATTCAACACGGCTCATTGCTGTCTCATCAATGGCTGTCGCTAAAATAGAAATTGTCCCTGATACCGTTTCACCGTCACTTGGATTTGATATAACAATGGTAGGTGGGACGATATCGACAAATTCTTCATTATCGACCAAAACTGAGATATTTGGAATTGTCATTGAATTGCCTGAATCATCTGATATGATTGCTCCAATTGCATGATAGCTATCCTCAGCCTCACTTGTTGTATCCCATTGATAAATATAAGGTGCATTAGTTAATTCAATTCTTTCTGCTCCATCAATATAAATGCTAACAGAATTAACACCCACATTATCTTGTGCAGAGATTTCAATTGAAATCGTTCCCGTAACAACTTGGCCTGGTGTGGGTCTAAGTAAAATACCAGTTGGTGCTTCGTTATCTTCATTATTCACCGTAACGGTTATGGCTTGAGCGACCGTCATATTTCCTGCAAGGTCATATCCAGTAACAGAAATAATGTGATTTTGGTCATCCGATGAACCAAGAGTATTCCAATCAAATGAATAAGGACTCGTATTATCAGAATGTTCCGTAACGCCATTGATTTCGAAATCAACTCGATCCATCCCTGTTTCATCTGTGGCGAGCGCCAGAATAGAAACTGTGCCAGAAACAGTTTGCCCGGCAGAAGGTTGGGTTATGCTTACAAGTGGCGGTCGATTATCTTCTGGATTTTCATTATCCACAATTACAGCAAGAGGTGTTGGCGTGGTTTGGTTTCCTGTAGTGTCTGCAATAATAATAGCAATGATATGTTCATCATCTTCAGAGGCAGATTCTGAATTCCAAGGGTAAGCATAAGGTTCTACAAAATCAGTTTCTTCAAGAATACCATCGATATAAAATTCAACACTAGCGATACCGCGATCATCAGTTGCCGTCGCTTGAATTTCTACGATGCCATTCACAATCGCTCCCGCTGATGGATAAGTAATTGTCCCCACAGGAAATGTGATATCTTGTGGGTAATCATTATCAATGAGAATGCTAATGGGGCCTAAAACCTTTTGGTTAGCGGAAGGATCGGAAAGAACAATATAAATAGAATAATTTAAATCATCTTCCTCTAAGGCCGTATCCCAAGTGAAGCTAAAGGGTGCTTCCGTTTCCGATCCCCTAAGTTCATTGTTAATGTAAAATTTTGCGCTGTCCACTTCGTCATTATCTTGCACATCAAGTGTGATTTCAATAATGCCATTCAGCGTTTGTCCAGTATAAGGGAAGAGAATATTTCCCGTAGGAGGCACATTGTCATCATTGTCAATTTTTACTTGAATAGGCTCCGTTGGATAATAATTTTTAGAATTATCTTTTGCGATGACAGAAACATAATGGAAAGCATCTTCCGTAAAAGATTCAGATTTGGTGGTCCAAATAAAAGAAAAATTACCATTTGTTCCAGTCTTATCTACACCAATACGTTTTCCATTGATATAAAAACTGACGGAGTCCACATCGTTATCATCCGTGGCGGAAACGCGAATCTCAACATCGCCCGAAAGAATCGCACCATCCACGGGATAAGTCAAACTGGTGGAAGGAGGCGTGGTGTCTGGAATTGCCTCGAGACGATACCCATCTCCAAAGCAGGATAAACCAACTAAGCCCGTAATTGTGAGTAATAGATTTTGGAGCGTTATTTTCATGAATATTTATGGATTAAGGTGAGAATTTAAGCTTTTTTATCTTTGATAAAGGATAGAATCTTCATCCCAAATTTGCTTTGTGAAAATTGTCGATAATATCTTTGACTTTTTGTTTTAATGATTTGCGTCAAAGAGAAAATATACATACTTCTATCGAATGGTTTATTTGCATATAATGGATTAAAGTAAAGGGTATTTTTCTTAAAATAATAATCCCAAATCATGGTGCCATACACTGCGCTGGGAATCATATAGCTCGTCCAAGGATAAGCACTTCCAGTTGAATCAACATTTAAAACACTTAATTTTGGAATGAAATCTTGAGAGAATCCTTTGCTAAGAAAAAACAAGGCAGACGACCACACAAATCCATGTTTTGCACTATAAGATAAAATTGAAAAATCCGATTCCAATTTATGGATATCTAAAAAATCCACATAAAAGGCTGTATCATTAGGAGCCGTGACTAAAATTTCGGGTTTAATCATATGTCGATTAAACTGAATATCTCGATAAGGAATGGTATCGTTATCAACTGAAATCAAAAATCCAGATTTATGTTCAACGCGATTCAAACTTTCCCGAAGATGCCATCCATAATATAGAATGCGATTAAAGTCATTATAGATGAAATAAATCTTTTCCGTAGAGACAATTTTGCTAGTTTCTGTCTGAGGCGTTTTATAGTAAATCCAATCTTGATTCATAGAATCAATCAAAACGGTTTCGGTTTCTCCGTTCAAATAGACAATAATATGGTTTACATCGGTCTCACCAAATAGCAGAGACACTAGAAAAAATATTGTTGAGAGTTTTCGAAAGATTGACTTCATATGACTTAAATTACAAGCAAGTTATGAAGCATCAAATTAAATCTTACATTCTTTTCGCTGGGATTTTCCTTGCGAGTGCAAGCGTCATGGCCCAGCCCAAATTAGCAATAGAAATAGGTGCGGGACTTTATGAACCCGTCTTGTCCGGTTTTGATGATAATAATCAATTTCCTGTTGCGAAATTTTGGAATCGTAATCTTTTGACGAATTATGGAATATATTATCAGTTTTTTTATAATGCTCGCATTGGATATTCCAGTTATACCTCTTGGGCTGGAGGCGAATTGAATAATGAAGGTGGGAGCCGTCCTATCTTTTTTCGCAGCATTTCTTATCGTATGTTTCCCATTGAAACCTATTTTCGCTATAAGCCGAAGATAGAATTTAATTTTACCCTAACGCCCATTTGGGGAAGATCGAAAATTCAACTCAACACGCGCCTTAATGATTCGGGAGATGATTGGGATATTCTATTAGGCATTTATGGGAATAATTCTGTGGATTTAGCCACTATGGGTTCGATGAAGTCGGATTGGCTTGGATATTCCGGGCAACTTGGCATTCGGTATTATATTAAGCCGTATTTAGGCTTGGATTTTAAATTTGGATTCATGAATAATTATTATAGTGAAAAAAAATGGAGATTACAGGGAAATAAAATTTTGGGTCCTGTGTATGAAATATCGAAACTCCCTATTTTTGCTTTCAAAATTGTCTATGGTTTAAAATGACTTATTTCCGCATTACGATTGTAATATTCGTATTAATGAGTAGTTTATTTGCTGAGCATATGTTCTCAAAAATACAGAATCCATGTGACGACCCTATTATTTCGAAAGTAAGAAAAAATGGAATGGTGCCCATGAGCCTGAAGGAAAGAATTTATTTTATTCGCGTAAAAAGAGCATGCCTTAACGCAGGTGGCTCTGAAGAGGTATTTGCCCAAATCGAATTAAAAGAATATAATAGAGATTTTGGAAAGGCGCGTGAAATGTCTAGTTGGACATCTACGTTTTCATATTCCGTAATTGTGGCTCTTTTTTATTATTTTGTATTGGGCCATATGGCGGATGTATAGTTTTATTCATCCTAATTTTTTCCTATATTTAAGAGCTTTATTCTAAACCAACACTATCTATTTGAGGAATAAATAATGACAAAACAGATTTTATCTATTATTTCAATACTGGCTCTTCTTTCTTCAGGCTATGGGGGTGGTGAGAAAAAAGTAAAATCATCCGTATCCACACAAACATCGAGCCAAACGTCTAATGATTTAGCCACACCGGCAGAAGAAGGTGGATATGGGTTTGATGAAATTGCGAAATCTTTAGGCTATGAAACATATATTTGGTCAGAAAAAGACGGAACCTTTTTTGGAGACCCGAATGCAGTTAAGGGTGGAACGTTAAATTATATCCATTCTTTATTTCCACGAACGATGCGAATCATTGGACAAAATTCGAGTCAAGTTTTGAATTCGAGAACAATTGGAGCACTTTGTTATGAGTCATTATTGGGACGTCATTCTGCAACCTTTGATTTCGTTCCAGAGCTTGCATCACATTGGTTTATTTCCGACGATAAATTAACTTTTAAATTCCGTATAAATCCCGATGCTCGTTGGTCAGATGGGATGCCCGTTGTTGCAGATGATATTATTGCCACTTGGGATTTAAGGATGGATGAAACCATATTGATGCCGAGTGAACAATTATCGTTTGGGAAATTTGAACGCCCCGTTGCTGAAAGCAAATATATTGTTTCTGTGAAAGCAAAAGTCGTTAATTGGCGAAATTTTCTTTATTTTTCTACAATGGCGATTCATCCAAATCATAAATTAAAAGAGTTAGATGGAACGGCATTTCTTGAAGAATATGCCTTCTCAATGATTCCAGGAACTGGACCTTACGTAATCCCAGAAGAGAACATACGAAATCAAGAGTCATTCACATTCGTTCGACGAGATAATTATTGGGCTTCCGATAGTCCCTTTAAAAAATATATGTTTAATTTTGATAAAATTAAAATTTCTGTAGTAAAGGATAATGATGCACTTCAGTTTGAAAAATTCAAAAAAGGCGAACAGGATATCTTTAGCGTAAATCGGTCTCGTCGTTGGGTAGAAGAAACCAATTTTGAATCGACTCAAAAAGGTTGGATTAAAAAACAACGTGTTTTTTCCGAAAGACCAGCTGGCACATCCGGTTATTTTTTCAATATGCGGAAATGGCCTTTTGACGACAAACGAATTCGATATGCATTTACATATTTGTATGATCGCGTTAAAATGAATCAGGAAATGTATTATAATGAATATGGTTACATGAATTCTTTGTATGCCGGTTCTATGTATGAAAATCCAAATAATAATCCATTTTTGCCGGATGCTGAAAAAGCCGTAGCAATTCTTAAAGAAGCAGGATATTCAAATAGAAATGATGAAGGATGGCTAGTTCATGACGAGACAGATCGTGTCCTATCCTTTGAATTAAGTTTACCGAAAACGAGTGAATATATGGCAACACCTGTTCAGCAAATGCTTAAAGAATATGGCATAGACATGCAAATCAAATTTACAGACTACAACACTATGATTAAAAATGTGAATGAACGAAATTTTACAATTGGCATGTTGGCATATAGTGGTTTGGTCTACCCAAATCCTGAAACATCATATCGTTCTTCTTTAGCTGATAAAAATGATAATAACAATGTTTGGGGATTTAAAAGCGAGCGAGTGGATGTATTATTAGATGAATATGATATTTGTTTTGATAAAGACAGAAGAGTTGAGATTATCCGCGAAATTGATGGTATTGTAGCAGACGTTCACCCAACAGCTTGGAGTATTGTGCGTAACTATATTAGAACAATGTGGTGGGATAAATTTGGATACCCTGAATGGATGTTATCTCGGTATGTGGGGGAACACTGGGACGTATTCTATTATTGGTGGTTCGATAATGATAAGGAAATTCGTCTTGAGAAAGCAATGGGAGACGGGAAACAATTGGAAACTCTACCTTTAGATACAGATTATTGGCCCAATTATTTGAAAGCAAATAAATAATGATTGTCAGTAAAATAAATCTATCATGAGTAGTATTCTATACAATCACGGACTAAACTATTTTAGTAACCCCACTTTAATTCTCCCTTATGACAGGGGAGAGAATCAAGAATTTAAACTTGCTATCATCTCTATTTCCCCTGTAACAGGGGAAACACAAAGGGGTCAAAAAACAGTGAGCCCCTATTGCCTTGGACATTCTTTGGAAATTCAAATTAACATAAGTTCTATTTAGAGTATTTTCTTGGCCACTTATTTCATACGAAGACTTTTGCTTATGATTCCAACATTTTTGGGATCAACGATTCTCGTATTTACCATTTTACAATTGGCACCTGGAGGACCTTTAGAACAAACCATTATGCAATTGCAAATGGGCGGCATGACAGGCGGAGCAGAAGGGGGCGGAAGTTCGGTGAATGCCATGGGCGGAAGCGTTTTACCAGAATCTGCCATGAAAGAATTAAAACGATTTTATGGATTTGACAAACCTATTTACCAACGCTATTTAATTTGGTTAGGCATTTGGCCTCGAGAGATTAAACATCGCGATTTTCTTATTCCATCAAATCAAAGTCAGGTGGAAAAACGTGTAGGAAAAAGAGATGGGCAAATTTGGCGTGTGGATGTATCTGTCAATGAAAACGGGGATTTAAATGTTTTTGAAAAAGATGGCTCAGCCAGTCCTGTCTGGCAAGCATCTATTGATGAAACAGAAGAGGATGGAACGAGAAAAGCCGTCATTTTTCAACAGGAATTTTCAGGGATTTTAACAGGGAATTTGGGTAAATCTTATACCTACGCAAAACCTGTAACAGAAGTAATGGCACCGCGATTTAAGGTGTCTCTATTTTTTGGTCTTATTGGCTATTTTTTATCTTATCTCGTTTGTATTCCGTTGGGAATTAAAAAAGCTTTAAAACATGGTTCGACATTTGATTTTGTTTCCAGCGTTATCATTTTTGTCGCTTACTCTATCCCAGGTTGGGCTTTAGGGGGCGTATTATTAGTTCTGTTTGGTGGTGGCACTTTTTGGGATATTTTTCCGCTCGGCGGATTTCATGCACCCATGGAAGTTTGGGAAACCATGTCAATTTGGGAAAAAATAGTGAATCAAGCTCATCATGCCGTTTTGCCAGTTATTGCCTGGTCTATTACCAGTTTTGCAACGTTAACCGTTCTCATGAAAAATAGTTTATTGGAAAATTTAAGCCAAGATTATATCCGCACGGCATTTGCTAAAGGGTTAAGCGAAAAACGCGTCGTGTGGGTTCATGCCATGCGAAATTCTATTATACCCATTGCATCCGGTATTGGATACATTATAGCGGTGGTTATTTCCGGCTCGTATTTTATCGAACGCGTATTCAATATTGATGGTTTTGGACGAATGGCGTATCAAGCCATTTTAGATCGTGATTATCCAATTACTTTGGGGTTTTTAGTGATTGTTGTATTAATCCGATTGGCCGCCAATATTTTATCAGATTTAGCCTTAGCCACGACTGATCCACGGATTAGGTTTAAATAATATGAGCGAACAAAACCAAAATAGTAACCACGTTTCCATTTCGCTCCAACTTCAATTCTCCCCTAAGACTCAGACCTTTGGTGCGGGACAGGCACGGGAGAAAGAAAACGGAATTATGTATTTAAGTCATTTTCATTTTCTTACTTTTTTTATCCCACTTTTGCAGGGGGATTTATGGGGGTAATTAATAAACGAGAGAAAATGACTCAAGAATCAAAAAACAAAAAACACGTTTCCATTTCGATTAATCGTCGCCGTTGGCTCAAGTTTAAAGGGCTCAAACGGGGATATTATTCATTTATCGCCTTGCTCACTTTATATGGCATATCCTTTTTATTGCCTGTGTTGATTAACAGTAAAGCCTTGGTCGTTCAATACGAAGGTGAATACTTTTTCCCTGCCATACTTGAACTCATGCCAGGAATGGCATCTTATTATCCTGGACAACAATTTGGCCAGGATGTCCCAGGGGAAGCGAATTATCGAAACCTTCAAAAAGAGTGGGAGTCGGGAACAGACAATTGGGTAATTATGCCGGTCTATCCTTACAATCCCTACGAAGATATAACTACGGAAGGCAATAAAATGTATGAAGCGCCTTCTCGTAAACATTGGCTCGGGACGGACAATACTGGGCGTGATGTTTTTGCTCGATTATTTTATGCATTCAATATTTCCATTTCATTTGCGTTGATTCTCACATTTGTCAATTATGTGCTGGGAATTAGCATTGGAGGTGCCATGGGATTTTTTGGTGGGAAAGTTGATTTATTCGCTCAAAGAATTATTGAAATATGGTCTAGTTTACCCATGCTTTTTGTGATTATTATTATGAGCTCCATCATTCGCCCATCATTCTTTTTATTAATTTTTATTTATACCATGGTGAATTGGATTTTCTTAACCTATTACATGCGAGCGGAATTTTATCGAGAAAAAGCCAAAGATTATGTAAGTGCGGCTATTTCCATGGGGCAACGGAATCGCACCATTATTTTTAAACATATTTTACCTAATTCATTGGTGCCGGTCATTACCTATTTCCCGTTTTCGGTTGTAGGGGGAATCTCTATGCTGGTTGGTTTAGATTATTTGGGTTTTGGTTTACCACCACCCACGCCAAGTTGGGGCCAAATGTTAGATGTTGGACTGCAAAATGTAAGTAAATGGTGGATGGTGTTTTCTCCCGTAACAGCACAATTTTTGACCCTACTCGCCATTGTATTTATTGGTGAAGGTGTCAGAGAAGCATTTGATCCAAAAGTATATTCGAGATTGAGATAATGAGCGAAAAATTATTATCAATAAAAAACCTTAAAACTCGATTTAAAGTCGGTAAAGATTGGGCAACCGCTGTCAATGGCATTAGCTTTGATATTTTCAAAGGGGAAACCTTAGGAATCGTAGGCGAATCTGGCTCAGGAAAATCTGTGTCCGTATTATCATTGATCCAACTTATTCCAAATCCACCTGGCGAAGTGTCCGAAGGGACGATTACGTTTAAGGGAGAAACCATTTTTGATGGTGATGAATTAGCTTCAATCCGAGAAAAACCTGAGTTTAAATATTTTAACAATTTAAAAGGGAAGAAGCGTTCTTGGGTTTCCCGTGCCTTTTTCTTTGGCTGGATTGGACTCCATTTTCTATTGGGAATACCTGGAATAATTGCCTTCTTAATTTCATTCTTTTTAGATGCTTTTATAGCAATTAAACTCTTTTTTTCATCTCCACAAAAAAAAGCCATGGAGTCCTATCGTGAAGCTATGTATAAAAGGATGCGGCATTTTCGTGGTCGAGATATTGCCATGATTTTTCAAGAGCCTATGACTTCTTTAAATCCGGTTTATACAGTTGGGATGCAGGTGACAGAATCTATCAAACCGAAGGATTTTAGTGATTATTTGAAAGATCATATCATTGGAAAAGCAAAATCGTTATCAAATATTTCCAAAAATAATCGTAAAAAGATAATGGCTGGGACCAGTTTACTTTTTATTTTGTTTGGACAATTGAGTGCAGGGTGGACATTTGAGGTCGAATCTCTATTTTGGTCTATTTTATATGGCGTGGCGCTTCCGGGTTTTATTACGTTCCTTTATCTCGGATTAAACAAACTCATATCGGATGATTATCGAATTATCAGTGAAAAACTATTTCAAGATGGCGTAGAATTACTTCGTCGTGTGGGTATTCCTGACGCTGAAAAACGGATGAATGAGTATCCTCATCAATTTTCTGGTGGAATGCGTCAACGGGTTATGATTGCTATGGCGCTGGCAAAAAATCCATCTCTGCTCATTGCAGACGAACCAACCACTGCTTTAGATGTAACCATTCAGGCACAAATTTTGGATCTCATGTTAGAATTAAAAGAAGAAAATAAGGATGCGGCAGTTGTATTAATTACACACGATTTGGCCGTGGTGGCGGAAACCTGCGAACGGGTTATTGTTATGTATGGTGGGGAAATTCAGGAAGTGGCAAATGTGAAAGAATTATTCAAAGATCCAAAACATCCTTATACCATTGGATTGCTCAATTCTATCCCAAGACCGGACCAAGGGAAAGAACAGGAACGCTTAGAAACGATTCGCGGAATGGTGCCAAATATTTTAGATATGCCCAAAGGATGTAAATTTTGCACTCGATGCGATTTAGCAGAAAATAAATGTGAAACGGAAAATCCAGCGTTACAAGATATGGGGAATGACCATTTTGTTCGGTGTCATTTTGCAGAAAAAACAGGAGTTGAAGCATGAGTCAGAAACCTGTTGTAGAAGTTAAAAATTTAAAAGTGCATTTTCCCATTCACGGTGGCGTTATTTCCAAAAAAGTGGGAACGGTAAAAGCGGTAGATGGCGTTTCCTTTTCTATTGGACGAAGAGAAATTGTGGGATTGGTTGGCGAGTCCGGTTGCGGAAAAACAACCGTTGGACGTGCCATGATAAATATTTTACACCACATTGCACCCGATGTGGAAATTGATGGGGAAATCTTATATCATTTTGGAGATGAGACCGTTGATTTTGCAAAATTAACGTCTCGAGAAGTCCGCAAATATCGTTCTCGAGTTCAAATGATCTTCCAAGATCCGTATGCATCTTTAAATCCGCGCATGACTGTGCATCAAATTGTGGAAGAACCCCTACAATTACATACAGATCAAACGGAAAATGAGCGACGAAATACGGTCATCAATTTATTGGAAAAGGTGGGATTGCAAGCTGTTCATGCAGATCGATTCCCACATGAATTTTCTGGTGGACAAAGACAGCGTGTTGGGATTGCTCGTGCTTTGGCCACAAATCCTGATTTGATTATTTGCGATGAACCTGTATCTGCCTTGGATGTTTCGATTCAAGCGCAAGTCATCAATTTGATGATGGACATACAAAAGGAATTTGATGTATCCTTTTTATTTATTGCACACGATTTATCCGTAGTAGAGCATATTTCGGATAAAATTGCGGTTATGTATTTGGGCAATCTCATGGAATTTGGTCCAGCCAAACAAGTATATCATCATCCAAAGCATCCCTATAGCACAGCGCTATTATCTGCGGTGCCCATTCCAGATCCAGAACAGAAAAACCGTAATCGTATCGTTTTAAAAGGGGATGTGCCTACGCCCATTAATAAACCATCAGGCTGTAGTTTTCGGACGCGCTGTCCTGTTGCGGAAGATGGATGTGCTGAATCCATTCCACATTTGAAAGAATTAGACCCAAATCATTGGGTTGCTTGCCCTATTGTAGAATTGAGTCCAATTAATATTGAAAGTGCACAAGGAATAAATGAAATTCAATATAAACGGAAATCCATTCCCATTAATATAAAAGATCAAGTATGGAGGCGAGATGAAGGGATGTGTGCTCAATGTGGTTCTAAGCAGAAACTAGAGTTTGACCATATAATCCCAGTTAGTAAAGGTGGCGCCGATACATATAGAAATCTACAATTATTATGTGAAAATTGTAATAGATCGAAAAGTGCTAAAATAGGATAAAAAGAAAAGCATGAAATACAACGACTATCCATACCAAAGAATAGATATAGAAGCTTTCCGATCCAATGTGGATAAATGGCGAAAAACATTTAATGAAGCAGAATCTGCTGAAACTCAATCTGATATCATAAAAAAAGTAGATGAATTTGAAAGAGAATATTCTTCTTATCAAGCAATCGCAAGTTTGAATTATAATCGAAATGTGAATGATAAAGATGCGAAAGCTGAAAAAGATTATTTTGATTCTATTGGGCCCGTTGCAAGTGAAATTACAAATGCCTTTAATCAAGAATTGGTAAACTCAAAATTTAGAAACGAATTAGAAAAAATATGGGGTCGACAATTTTTCAGTCAAATAGAAATGGATTTAAAAACATTTGATCCTTCAATTATGGATATGATGTTGGAAGAAACAAAGTTAAGAAACGAGTATACTCAACTCATTGCTGGGGCAAAGGTAGAGTATAATGGAGAAACGTATAATTTGGCTGGTTTGGGACCCTTCCATAAAGATTCAGATAGAGAAGTAAGAAAATCATCTTATGCCGCTCGGTTAGATTGGTTCAATGGGAATGCAGACACTTTTGATGAGTTGTATGATAAGTTAGTAAAACTTCGTCATAAAATAGCCATAACTCTTGGATATGAATCCTTTATTGAATTGGGCTATTTAAGAATGGGTCGGTCCGATTATGGACCCAATGAAGTGGCGAATTTCAGGACACAAATTGTAGATTATGTGGTTCCGCTAGTGAAAAAACTTAATGAACAACGTCAAGAAATTCTTGGGCTTGACCATTTATATTTTTATGATGGTATTAATTATAAAGAAGGGGACCCCAAACCAAAAGGGACGCCGGAAGAATTGGTTGATAAAGCCGTAAAAATGTATGATGAATTGTCTCCGGAAACTGGAGAATTCTTTCATAATATGGTGGATGAAGATTTAATGGATTTAGTGAACCGTGATGGGAAAATGGCTGGTGGATTTTGCACTGGATTTCCAAAGTATGAGCGTCCATACATTTTCTCAAACTTCAATGGGACAGACCATGATGTTGTTGTTTTAACGCATGAAGCAGGTCATGCATTTCAATCCTATGAATCACGGAAGCAGCCACTTGTTTCTTATCTTTGGCCAACCATGGAAGCCGCAGAAATTCATTCAATGAGTATGGAATTTATTACATGGCCTTGGATGGATTTATTTTTTGAAGAAGAAACGGATCGGTTTAAATACAAACATTTAGCGGGAGCATTATCATTCCTTCCTTATGGCGCATGTGTTGACCATTTTCAACATTGGGTGTATGAATATCCAGAGGCATCACCACAAGATCGAAAAAATAAATGGAAAGAATTAGAAGCGATATATAGACCGGGGCAAGATTATGATGGAATGCCATTCCCTGAAAGTGGCGCTTTATGGCAACAGCAACTTCATATTTATCAGATGCCATTTTATTATATTGATTATACGCTCGCTCAAACATGTGCATTCCAATTTTGGATGAGATTTAACAATAAAGATGAAAATGCGTGGAATGATTATTTAACATTATGTCAAGCGGGCGGAAGTAAGCCGTTTTCTGAATTAGTAGAATTAGCAGGATTAAAATCGCCATTTAAATCAGGAACATTAAAAGATGTAGCAAATGAAATATTTGCTTGGTTAGAAGACGTGGATGTAAAAAATCTATAATGAGAATTGTTTTCACCTCAGTTTTTCTAATTGGGTTGCTTTTTGGACAGAACAAAAAAACCGCTGAAAGTAATCTATGGCAAAAGGTATTTTTATATCAAAGTCAGCAGAAATTAGACCCCAAATTTTGGTTCGAAAATATGGAGGGAGTTTTAATGTTTAAAGCCGATCAGCAATGTAATGAGATTTTAACAATACTTGAAGATGAAACAGTTGAAGAAAAAATATTAGCGCCACGCACTCGTTCTCTAGAAAAAACAGTTCAACACCTTAATGAAGGACGATTAATCTTTCCTATAAAAGAAAAGAAGCAGAATATAAGTTATAATTATTTTTCGTCTTCGTCCTGATAATCAGGTTCAATATCTAGTTCCTTAAATATGGTTTTAGATATCTGACTGGCAATCTCATCTTCTTTATATTTTAGTAATCGTAGTTCTCTCCAAGACTCATTTAAGACTGCAAAATCCTCTTCATGGGAAAATATTTCATCTAATATCGAAGCCGGAATAAAAAAATCCCGCAGCCGTTTATACATTTCTAATCGTGTTGTGTTCATCGCGAAAAATACGAAAGATATAAATTGAAAAAAAGAAGTCTGAATTATCTCTTGATTGATGAAAATTGTGCCGTTAAAATTCAGCCTAAATATTTGAGATAAATAATGCGTACAAATTCAAAAATAATCTTAAGCTTACTCTTTCTATTTGTTGGATCAGAGACTTTATCAGCAAATTATGCGTTTAAGAAAAAGATCAAAAATGTCTGTAAATCCTATCACGTTTCAGTTGATGCGACTGAGTTTGATTTGGGTAAAGATACTTTTTCAATGTCATTAGAAAGTGGAAGAAATGATTTTGAAATGTTTATGTTAGTTGGTTTTGCAGCTGCTGGACAAGCAGTTGCACACCAAGAAGAAATGGGATTGGACAATGCTTATGTTCCAAGTAAAATAGAAATAAGTGTAATCGTTCCTCTCTCAAAAGGAGAGTCCAGTACTTTTATTGTGGCGTGTGATTCAGATTTAGCAATCTCACTCGCCAATGGAGAAACAGACTCAGCAGAATTCATGAAAATAATCATGAAAAAAATGATAACACTGTAAGGAGATAATATGCTACAAGATCCTAATTCTTTAATGGGAATATTAACACAATATGGTCGAGCCGTTGGTTGGTCAGTCACTGCTGCGGTCGGTTTTGCTTTTGGCGTTGGAATTGCGTTGAAAGTTTTTGATTGGCTGTCATCAGATATCGATGAATGGGAAGAAATCAAAAAGGGAAACATGGGTGTTGCACTTATTTTTGTTTCCTTGATTGTGATGGTGGGCTTACTCGTTTACAAAGTGATTTAATCACACTGAAATCAATATCAAAAATGGAAAGCCTTTTGCCTAAACGTGAAAGGCTTTTTTTATATCGATAATAGAATTCTATATTCAATCATGAAAAAAGCATTTTTGTTTATTCTTTTCTTTTTGAGTAGTGGGTGTGATTCAAAACCAAATCCACCCATTCTTTTGCGTCAACTTAATCAACTGAATATCGAGGAGGCTGGTGAACTACTGATTAACAGAAATGATGGATTATACAAAATTGAGAGGACATTTGAATCTGACTCGTCTTTTGGAATTATTTTTGTCCATGGATATGGATCGTTTGGGAAAGAATGGGTCAAACCTGTGCGTTATTTATCCTGTCAGTCTGTTCAGACATATTGGTATCGTTGGGATTGGAATCAATGTCCTGATAGCGCAGCGGAACAGCTATTAGAAAAACTATTAGCTTTTACTGAAGAGATGAACTACGATTCACTTTGGATATTAGGACACAGTTATGGTGGATTAATTGTAGCATTGATGTCTGAAGAATGGCGTGGAAATACAAAATTAACCATTCATTCCATTGCTGCACCCTTAAAGGGGATGCCTCAATCAAAGCTATTTTGTAATTTTGAGAAACAAAAATACAACCCCAATCAAAATACAAAACTGATTCAATGGAAAACAGTCCATATGAATGATAATGCCTTTAATCGATATGAAAATAATCCTCAGATTGTTGAGATAATTGATGGGGATATCCGGCAACTTCTTGGGGAATGGAACGGAACTCGGTTGGGACATAATCGATCTATTTCATTTGTCTCCAGCCAATTATGTAAGGATTGAAAGATGGTAGGTGTAAATACGTTTGTTCTTCGGCAAATTCAAGATTCAGGGAAAACATTTTCTGAATCAATGGCTTTTGATGAAATAGCAATACACGCAGAATCACAAATGAAAGAGGGACATTATAAAGATGGATATCGAGATGGCGTCCGTATTGTTCAATGTGAGGATACTTTTGTACATCATTTTTATTGCCCATTTACAAAAATAACGCAGGAGACAAATCTTGAAGCCAATTGGGTAAAACGGAATGAAGATGAAGAAGCATATATACAAATACGTGCGTTGAACGGCGATCCCTTATCTGCTGGGAAAGTTGAATTTATATTGTATCGCCGTGATGTATTAGCAGAAAACAATGAACAATCGACGAATGCAGAATGGGAACTCATTAGTATTCATGCCATTCCAGAAGGTGTGGATAATTTTCCTATGGAACCAGTAACAATGATGCGAAACCAATTAGAATTGGTCGGCGGAACCCAGGCAGAATATCCATCTAAAGAATGGGCTGAATCGGTTTCATTTTGGCAAAAATATGTGGCACTCAAATAATTGTTGGGACATCAATGAAAAGTTCAATTTCAATTTATCTTAAAACGAATATTTTAAAATAAGCTATTTTATTATGTTTCAGGTTCAATTAATTTTACCCCAATGCTAAAGAAACTCTTCATACACCTTACTCTGTTTTCTATGATTGTGGGACAGACTGTATCTATCTCTGGAACAGTCCTCAATAAAAAAGGAAAAGATGTAAAAAAAGTAACAATAACCTTAAACACGTTGGATGGTGTAGAAGTTGCTTCGACTCAATCCGCAAAAAAGGGCGTATATCTTTTCGAAAATATTGCTCCTGCTCCCTATATTTTATGGGCAAACCACAAGAAGGAGGGTGAAGCCAAAGTCCAGTTAATGCCCAATGAGGGAAGCAATTCTGATATTGCAGATTTAGTATTAGTGCTTTCGAAAGGTGAAGGAAATATTGCTCAGGTTTCCTTTGGTATTGATGCAAATTCTGATGCACTTAATAATGAGATTGCTTTGATAGATTTAGAAAATGCTTCCAGCATTAAAATGACAGAATCCGAAATTCCTGTAACAACATCAATTTCATTTTCAGGGAAAGTCATTAATGCAAAAGGGAAAGGGCAGAAAAAAGTAACACTGACATTTTCAGACATTGATGGAAAAACCGCATATTCGACTGAAACAGACAAAAAAGGGGTTTTCAATTTTCCCAATATGATTCTTGGCCAGTATATCTTTGAAGCGACTCATGAAAAATTAGGAGCCTTTAGGAGAATGTTCGTGCCATCAAACGATGGGCATAACTCCATTATTAATTTTCAAATTCAGTTACCAGATACATCAAACGCTTTTTACCTCCACACATTCTCTGGAGATGGACCTTTAAGGCAAAACCCAACTCTTTTGATTGACCATGTGAACACAAACGCTAAAATCGGAGAAATATCTTTAGATTGGTCAGAGACAACATTTTCTGAATCATTTGAGCTATATGACGGAGATAGATTAATATATGAAGGATCGGATACAAGATTTTCAATAGATGCTCCTCCAGGGGAACGCCACTGCTTCAAACTACGCGCCAGAGACAAACAAGAATTTTTTGGTCCATTTACAGAAGAAATTTGTAAAAGTAGCATCATTCCAGCACCAACGAACTTACGTTCGACTACGCTGGAGAATTCAGTTACGTTGAGCTGGGCAGGAATAAAATCTGCAAAATATTATCGAATATATCGGAATGATATTTTGTTAATAAATTCGCATGATACAGAATTTACAGATAAAAATTTGACCTTTGGTGAAAACTATCAGTATCAAGTTTCAGCTGTGGATACATTTAAAGTAGAAAGTGAAAAATCCCATCCTGTGCAGAATACAATTCGTAGATCAATTCAAACACCATTACTTTCATCTTTGGATAGTGATGAGGAAATTGTCATCATTTGGACAGATATTGAATTTGCATCAAAGTATTATGTTTATCGCAATGAAGTGAAAGTTTCAGAAATTCAAACAACGACATTCAAAGACCGAACCGTTCCAGGCGAATCTTTTTGTTATCGTATAATAGCTATAGATGATTTAGGCACAGAAAGTGAAAAATCAAATGAAATATGTGGCAAAGTTCCCGTTAAATCTCCAGAGAATTTCAGCCTTACTGGTGAACTTAAATATATGAATCTTTCTTGGGATAGAAGTATTGGCGCTGAAAATTATAATATTTACCAAGCGACGCCGGGAAATACTTATAAATTCCTTGCTCAAGCGCATAGAACATTTTTCGTTGTCGATAGCTTGGATGATGGTGACTCTTTATGTTTTACCATTTCCAGTGTAGATCGTGATGGTGTTGAAAGTGCTCAAGGTCTGCCCGAATGTGCATCAACAAAATTGCCTCCCGAATTAAAAATTACAAATTTTGAATTCATCGAATCATCCGAAAACAATGTATTAAATGCGCGAGAAACAGGGAAATTTCGTTTTACGGTTCAGAATATTGGAGAAAGCCCTGCCTATGGTGTCAAATTAATTATAAATGCTGATAATCAAAATTTATCTGCGCTGAATATGGATACAGTATTTATATTGGATACCCTAGAAGCCAAAGCAATACAAATTGTGGACTTAGAAATAAGTGCTGAAATAAGTGTTGAAACAGCGGAAAGACATCTGTCCTTAATTGTCACAGAAAAACATGGTTATGATTTAACAGAACAATTTCCTTTTTCGTTTCAAACCGTTGCGGTTGTTCCACCGAAAATCTTACTTGCAGATTTCTCAGTGTTTCATGAACATGGCATTTCTTATATACCCAATAATGAAAAAGTTGAGATTACGGTTCGATTACAGAATGTGGGTGAAGGATTGACTGACTATGTTAAATTAGAAATTATAGAAGATCATCAATCTTTTTCCTTGTATGAGCCTAAAGGGATAAGAGAGTTGGAGGCTCTGGCGCCAGGCGATTTTACCGATTTCTCCTTTGTCATCAGCAGTCGCCAATCACATTTTACCATTCCAATCGTTTCAACGGATTATTTGGGTATAGAGCAAAATCATGAGATTGAGTTGAGATTAGAAAAAAAATATCGTGATCCCATGAATATGAGTGTTTATCCCATTGGAACTCTTACAGTAGATCCTTATCCAGATGAAATGAGTAGCGTTGATGTAGAGAACCATATCCCGCTTGGGAAGCGAAATCCAAACGCACTGGCAATTCTTTTGGGTATTGAATCTTATGATAATTTCACTTTACCGAAAGTTATGTTTGCGAATAGAGATATAAAATTTATGCGAAGCTATTTTCAGAATACGTTTGGGCTTGATGATTTTCAAATTATTCCAGCAAAACCCTGGCAAATGGATGGGGGACCGACTTTAGACGAAATGAATGCACTCTTCGATCCCCATAAAGGAGATTTACGTAAACGAATTAGCACAAGTCATTTATACTCGGGTGTTGATAAATTAGATATCTATATTTATTACAATGGATTAGGAAAACATATAAATGGTAAACCTTATTTATTGCCCAAGGATGCCAATCCATCACGCGAAATATCCAACTATTCACTTGAATTTTTATTGAAAAATCTTTCCGAAGTTTCTGTGCTTGATAGAGTCCAATCCATTACAGTTTTATTGGATATTAAATGGGTGAATCAACTAGAATCAAGCGATTGGGAATATCCAAAATTACCTGAAAATTTTTCTTTGATTTCCAGCTCAGCGCTTAATGAAACTTCTCATGTAAATCAAGACCTTCACCATAGTCTTTTTACTTATGCTTTCTTAAAAAGTTTACATCGCGAAACCGAGGAAGATGCGCCTCGCGTCATATTCTCTAAATTGCAAAAGACAATAAATAAATTGGTTCCTGAACTCAGTCTAAAGCTTGAAGGAAATCCCGTCCAAACGCCCTATATCGTGAATACAGATTCAAATCACGTCCTTATCGAATTTTATGGCGTAGAATAATTTTCTAAGCTTATTTAAGCAAAATGACTTTATCATGTTAAAAAGGTCAGTTCTATTCAGTTTTATTTACTTATTCTTGGGGTGTACGCCACCGAATCCTGAGCCATTATGGATTCACCAACAAGCACAAAATATAGATTATTGGTATGGAATTGGTCTTGTCATGAAATCCGATGGCATCGATTACCGAGAAAAGGCACAGCAGAAAGCGCTCGATGAAATTGGTTCTCAAATTTCGATTTATATCTCTTCTGAAATGACATCAGAGATTCAAGAAATCAATGGAAGAATTGACGAGTTTACCGATTACATGATTCAATCTAGAATGGAAACATTTTTGCCTGAAGTTGAATTTTTGGAGACCTATTCCTCTAAAGACCATTTCTATTTTCGCGCAAGATTAAATAAAACACAGTATTATGCTGAACTTGAAAAAAGACGACAGAATGCCATTCAAACGGTGGAGCAATATTTTGCAAATGCAGAAACGACATCTTTTGTAGATGCTTTAGATTATTACAAGGAGGCGTGGTTTGAAATGAAACCATTCTTAGACTCTCCTTTTTATATAGAATCCCCTTTAGGTTCAGGAAACAAGAAAAATGGTGTTGCTTTAATAAAATCGATTGTAAAAAATCGGATTAATGATATTCAAATTTCTGTAGACCCTCCCGCAATAAATATGATTCTTTTCTTAGATGAGATCACGCGAGTTTCTGTGACTTGTGTCGATTTAAAAAGAAATGAAAAGATTCCCGAACTTTCTTTAATATTCAAATCATCTCTTCCCGGGTTTGAACAAGAAATAATAACGAATGATGAGGGAATAGCTTCCGTTCAATTGGGACGCATTTCCGCAAAGCCACAGAGCATTAACGGCATGATTCATCTCAAAAAATTCAAGACATTAAGTGATATTGCATTTTTCAATAGTTTATCTGAAAAAAATACATCTATTGAATTGAATTTGGAAAGTCCAAAAATTTATTTAGAAACGGAAGAAATAAATTTAGGTAATAAAATATCTGATTTGATTGTAACGCCCAATCTTAAATCGCTTTTAGCAGAAAAAATGAGTGCGGTTTTTGTAGATCAGGAAAAGACTGCGGATATTAAAATTATGCTTGATGTAAGAACATCAATTAAATCAAAACAAATAAACTCTAACTACCCCATGATTGTCTATGCCAACGGCAACTTGAACTTTATCAATGTGAAAACGGAAGAAAGCTATTTTAATTTTGCTCTCCAAAATATCAAAGGGGCTGATTTTTCATCTTACAATATTGCTGGGATTAGATCGTTAGAAAAAATATCAAAAGCGTTGAATAAAATATTTATGGAAAAACTGGATACTTTCTATGTTAAAAATGAAACTAAATTAAATTATTAAAGGAGGACAAAATGAAACAAGTCTCAGGTATATTATTATTGCTCATTTGCGCTATAGGAATCTTCGCATGGAAAGAATATGATAAACAAAGCAGAATCGCTTATCTTAACAACCGCATTTCAGCAAAAGAAGTAAACGATCAACAGCAAAAAGCACATCAAAAGGCATTGGCTAAAAAAGAAGCAGAAAATAAAAATAAATATAAAGTACGCGTTGTGCATGATAGCAAACCAGAAACAAATACGTATCCTATTATATTAGATGCCAGTGCATCTCACGACCCAGATGCGGGAGACAAATTAACGTATGAATGGATTCAGACATCGGGTGTTCCTGTAAGCTTAAAACCTGATATGAATACTGCCATCGTATCATTTGAGGGCACACCAGGAGAATATTCTTTTGAGCTGGTCATTACAGATAATTACGGCGCAAAAACACGAAAAGTGAAATCGGTAAAAATTCATCCTGAGCCCAATGAAACGCCTATTGTAAAAATTAAAGTAAGGCAAGGAAAGAGCAAAACTGAGTCACGAATTCAGTAATTCTAAAATATGAAAAAACCTCGATAATGAGGTTTTTTTGTGTAGCGGCGCAGGGACTCCCCGCCTGAATGACTGCGTCAGCAGTCGGGCAGGGAACCCCGGAGTATGTGTCTTCAGGATTTTAAAAACAAAAAAAGCCCAACATTTAAGTTGAGCTTCAAATATTTATTACTGATAGTAGCGGCGCAGGGACTCCCCGCCTGAATGACTGCGTCAGCAGTCGGGCAGGGAACCCCGGAGTATGTGTCTTCAGGATTTTAAAAACAAAAAAAGCCCAACATTTAAGTTGAGCTTCAAATATTTATTACTGATAGTAGCGGCGCAGGGACTCGAACCCCGGACACCCGGATTATGATTCCGGTGCTCTAACCAGCTGAGCTACGCCGCCAATTTTCAATGATTGTTAAAAAATCAGTGGGGAAAATTAGGGTCTGAATTGAAGCAATCCCAAGTGAAAATATTGAAATATTTTTTATGACATAGGTGTCCTAATTTGTAAATTTAGAGGTCATAATTTTCAAAATAAGGAGGAACTTAAATGTATCCAACCGTAGATGCTTTCATGGAAGAAGTGAAAGCAAAGAACCCTGAGGAAAAAGAATTTCATCAAGCGGTTCACGAAGTCGTAGAATCTTTGTGGGATTTCCTTCAAGAGCATCCACATTACATTCATTCAAAAATCCTAGAACGTATGGTCGAACCTGAACGCGTACTCATGTTTAGATTACCCTGGAGAAACGATCGAGGCGAAGTGCAAGTCAATCGAGGTTATCGTGTAGAATTTAATTCTGCTATCGGACCCTATAAAGGTGGTTTGCGATTTCACCCTTCCGTGAATTTGGGAATCTTAAAATTTTTAGGATTTGAACAAGTATTTAAAAATAGTTTAACCACTTTACCTATGGGCGGAGGAAAGGGCGGTTCTGATTTTGATCCAAAAGGTAAAACGGATAATGAAGTCATGAGCTTTTGCCAATCCTTTATGACAGAATTAAGTCGCCACATTGGCGCTGATACAGATGTTCCAGCTGGTGATATAGGTGTTGGTGGTCGAGAAATCGGATATATGTTTGGACAATATAAACGTATTCGCAATGAATTCACTGGTGTTTTGACGGGGAAAGGATTGAATTGGGGTGGAAGTCTTATTCGTCCTGAAGCCACAGGATACGGAACAGTTTACTTTACAAAAGAGATGTTAAACGTAAAAGGTGATTCTTTTAACGGTAAAGTCGTTGCGATTTCTGGTTCAGGGAATGTGGCTCAATACGCGACAGAAAAAGTAATTGAATTAGGCGGGAAAGTTGTAACACTTTCAGACTCATCTGGGACAATTTATGATAAAGAGGGTATTGACGAGAAAAAACTCGCTTGGATCATGGACTTGAAGAATAATAAACGAGGACGCATTAAAGAATATGTAGATAAATTTGGTGGAAAATATATGGAAGGACAGCGTCCTTGGTCTGTGAAATGTGATGTAGCCTTGCCTTGTGCAACACAAAATGAAATCAATTTAGATGATGCGAAAGCGCTTGTCAAAAATGGTGTCATGGCTGTTGGCGAAGGTGCAAACATGCCTACAGAAGCGAGTGCGGTTGATATTTTTCAATCCCATGGCGTATTATTTGGCCCTGGAAAAGCCGCAAATGCAGGTGGTGTTGCAGTGTCTGGATTAGAAATGAGCCAAAATAGTATGCGTTTATCTTGGACACGAAAAGAAGTAGATGATCGTCTTCACGTTATTATGAAAGATATTCATGAGTCCTGCGTAAAGTATGGGAAAGAGGGTGAGTCAATTAACTATGTCAAAGGAGCGAATATCGCTGGATTTATCAAAGTGGCTGATGCCATGCTTGATCAAGGCGTTGTGTAGTTTTTCTTGTGCTTTCCATTTAACAATAAAAAAGCCCTTATCAATGGATAAGGGCTTTTTTATTAAAAGATTCTAGAATAGAAAACTAAATCCCAGGTGATTCGTCTTCGTCCATTAGTTCCAATTCGGGTGATATGGGTTTATAAATCGTTCCAATACCAGTCATGCCATCGATAGAAATTTGAAGTTCTTGGTCAAGCTTAATCCAGTCCACATATTCCCCCTTCTGATGGATCTCACATGATTTGAGCCATGAATTATCAATAAAGTCATCTTTTCGTTTGGCATCAACCGTAAAATAGCCCACTCTTAAACTTGTAAGATTTTGGAAAAAGTGGCTTCCGAAAGAAGGATCGATGGGTTGATCTTTCATACCTATTTCAATGATCACTTGCGCTTTGGAAATCTCTTCCCATTCGACAGGAATGCCAAGCCAATGGTCTGCTGATCCCCAACGTCCCGGTCCAGCTAAAACATATTGATTCGATTTGAATTGTTTATTTAGCTCGGAAATTTCACGCGCAATTTCTTGCGTTTTTGACGTATCAAAAGTTTCAGGTCGCACGAAGATAATATCCTTTATATCTGATATATTTCCATTTCCAAGCGTGACATGACTTTTACAAAATAGCTCATCTTTATGTGAAGTAAGAAGCGCTGAAGTTTGTGTATTTGTCATGCTCATGGGTTTGATTTGCAGTAAACTAAATTCAGCCTGGACAGATTCATTTTGCTTAATGTTAACCGCAAATTCAATATCAACGGGGCACCCCATAGATGCTTTTGCAATTTTCAATAGGGCTTCTATCATTTCTGGGAGTGGGATAAGTTTCCAATTTAAAATAGGCGCAAAGCTCACAATCCGTGTCCCTGCATAGCCTAAAGAATCTCTCACAATTTGATCTTCACTTGAGATGACACTACCAAGCCATTTTAAGACACCATCTTTTTCTGCAACGGATAATTTATAAGCGTTAAGATCCGATTTCTCATTTTGTTTCTTTAAATCTAAAGCATAGAATTGATGTTGAGAGTTTTGAATCATGGTGCGAATGGAATAGAATTGCGGCAAAATACCAGGATATTTTGGCGATATACGTAAACATTTTTCTCCATCCACAATTGTACGACCAAATCCTAAAGCGAGATAGGCAACCCCTTCGTCTCTTTCCATGTAGGAGACTGGATAGTAATTATAACTTTGGGCAACGCCACTAATTGTTGGATAGAATTTCCCCTCATGATCTTGCCCCGATATTTCCATAATGATAACAGCCATTTTTTCTTCTTCAATACGATGGTTAGTTTTTTTCATCAGTGATTTAGCATTTTGATAGAAAGTTGAGGCAAATACTTTTTTGATCGCAACACATAATGCTTCCAATTTGACTTGAATATCAGAATGGGAATTTGATAACATAAATGTTTCGTAAGCACCTGCCAAAGGTTGGTATTGAGAGTCTTCCAATAGGCTTGAGGATCGAACAGCTAATGGAAAGGTGTTCACTTGTAAATAGGCATGAAGCTTCACACGTAGATCAATTGAAAGCTCACTTTTGAGAAAATATTTTAATATGATTTTATCAGATTTTGCTTTTAATGTTTTTTCCCAAAGATTATTATCTTTCATGAAGCGATCAAATTCATCCGTTCCAATAACGGCTGTTTTTGGAATGCGTATCTTCATATTCGGAAATTGTTTTGATAGTGTTTCATCCTGAATCATATAACGGGCAAAAGCCAAGCCACGCGCTTTCCCACCTAAAGAGCCACCACTTAAGCGATAAAATGCACCTTTCCCGTCAGAGTGTTCGGGTAAATAATCTAATATTTGACTCTTACGACTGTCTTTTTCGGGTGCATTTAATGCTTTTAATAAATTTGTACGCAATGTTTCTTCTGTTTTAAAGTCTGACAAATTCATGGCGCGTATTTTTGACGCTAAGCCGAATTCAGTTCTTGCCGCTAACCAATTGGAGAAATGATTGAATTTCCCATGATAATGAAGAGATTTAACATTTACTTTTTCAATGGCTTTAATCAATTCTGGAATAGAAGAAACAGACATGAGCTTTCGTCCATTTTTCCCTCGAAATATGAAGTCACCAAATCCAAAATTGCCAATCATAAATTCGCGAAGTTCTTGGAGAAAGGTCGGAGAATATTTATGAACAAATTGAGCGCCCAAGGCTTCAGTTGTTTTTTTATTTGCGTTATCGGTAGAGTGTAGTAAAACAGGAATGGAGGGCTCAATTTTACGGACCCATTTTAAGAATGAAAATCCTGCTCCTGAGTTTTCTTCTCCATTTTGTAAAAATTGAATATCAGAAATAATGCCAAATGTATTATGACGAAATTTTTTAAAGAATTTTTGCGCTGTTTCAAAATTAGGCGTAAATAAAACTTTGGGCCGGCCTCTTAAATGCAAAAGTCGCTTCGTATTATTCAAACTTTTATCTGTAAGGTGTCGCGTGTGATAAATAATTTCTCGGTATATTAATGGGAGTAGAGTAGAATACATGCGGGGAGAATCTTCAATGACAATAATGGCGCGAACATCTCCTTTTAAAATATCTCTTTTTGCATTTCGCCTGTCTTCAAAATACTTGATAATCGCAGGGAAAACTGCTGCATCACCAGACCAAATAAAAACGCGATCAATGGATGCAGGCGTGATGCTATTTGATAATTGTTTTAACTCAGATTCGTCAAAGAGCAACAAAACAACCGGCTTTCTTGGGTAGTTTTTTTTAATAGAGGCGCCAAGTGATATAGGATCTGTATCTTCGATTCTAAGCATCACTATGACCAAATCGAATTTCCGTTTATTAAGAAGTGCCAACGCATCTGCGGCGGTTGATGCTTGCGTCACGCGAGGCGCATAATTGAAATTCATACCGATATATTCTGTTAAAATTTGCTCGGTTAATCGGCCATCTTCTTCGAGAATAAATGCATCGTAGGGGCTCGCCACCAATAGGATGTTATGGATGCGATTTACCATTAAATCCTGGAAGTCAAAGGCTTGTTTTTTGAAATTCGTTTGTTTTTTCATAGGGTGAACTTATTGATTATTTAAGTTTATTAAAGAATCCTTTGCAAAACTCTGTTCGTAAAGAAAAAATAGATACCATTTTTCTGATTAAGGCGGGAAATGAAATCAATAATGGTTTTATGGATACATTTTCCAACAAAAAGCAGGAAAATTGGAGTTTTTTTAACTTGCGTATCAGGTTTTTTAAAGGATTCTTAAAATTAGCAATAGATATTTGCCATATTCTCTGCATAAATTTAGTGATTGAAATGCGAAGGTTTTCGACAATAAGCACACCATTTACTTCTGCTAAATTATTAGCTTTGGATTTTATTTTTCCTGATACCTGTTTATCCTGTAACGAGCCAATTTTACGATCGGCCAAAAGTTTATGTAAAACTTGTTACGCCCAATTGAATGTTTTAGATGATCAATATGCTTTTCAAAATTTGACAGTAAAAGATGGTATTGATGAGGCATATGTGGGTTGGGAATTTTCGGAAGAGTTAAGGACTCCAATTCATGCTTTAAAATATCAGGATCGCGCTTTACTTGGAAAAGAATTAGGGAAAATGTTAGGAGACCGATTTGAAAATAGTTCAAATTGTGACTATTTAATTCCAGTCCCATTGCATGCAGTTAAATACAGGGATCGTGGATATAACCAAGCATTTTGGATTGCAAAAGGGTTGGGAAAAAAGTGGAACCTTCCTGTGAAAAAAAACAAAATACGCCGTATCAAATCAACTGAGACCCAGACCGCATTGAATCAATTGGAAAGACGAAAAAATATGAGTGAAGCTTTTGCCATTAGAGGAAATGTTTCAGGCGATATAATCGGTATTGTTGATGATGTGTTAACAACAGGATCTACGATTTCATCTATGGCTGTCGATTTAAAAAGAGCAGGAGCAAAAAAAATTAGCGCTATTACCGTGGCAACACCTTTGGAGAAACATGATGATTAGGTCAATCAATACTTTTGATATTAGAGAAAAAAACATTTTAATTCGTGTAGATTTTAATGTCCCACTTGATGAGAAGGGTCTGGTCGAAGATAATTTTAGAATACGATCTGCACTTCCCACTATTAAACATTGTCTAGAGCTTGGCGCTTCCGTTATCTTAATGTCTCATTTGGGTCGCCCTGGCGGAAAAAACAATCCCGAATTAAGCTTAGTTTCTGTGGGTGAAGAATTAGCTGAACTTTTGGAAATGCCCATTAAATTTTCCTATGATCCGATTTCGGAAGATGCTCTCGATACATCATTGGGGCTCAAACCAGGTGAAGTACATTTACTGGAAAATTTAAGATTTCACCCAGAGGAAGAAGCAAATGATTATGTGTTTTCTTCCCAACTCGCTAAACATGGACAAATTTATATCAATGATGCTTTTGGGACAGCCCATCGCGCTCATGCATCCAATGTGGGTGTTCCTGCTCAGTTTAAACATAAAGGGATTGGGCTGCTAGTAGATAAAGAGATTGAATATTTACAAAGAGCGCTAAAACGCCCTTCACGTCCAGTTACTTTGATATTGGGTGGCGCTAAAATTGGGTCGAAATTAGGCCTTATTGAATCTTTTTTAGATAAAGCAGAAACCATCATCATTGGAGGCGGAATGGCATTTACATTTTTAAAAGCGAATGGTGTGAATATTGGTCACTCTTTGTTAGATGAAACAATGGTCTCAACTGCATCAAGGTTGATGGAAAAAGCCAGACAAAAGAACGTGCAAATCGAATTGCCAGTAGATGTCATGTGTGGTGCAAATTTGAGTGCCTCAAGTCCGTTAGGGCCTTATCATATTCATGAAATGCCCTCAGAGTTAATGGGTTTAGATATTGGACCTAAAACAATTGAAAAATTCACAAGTCTCTGTGCGCAAAGCGGGACAGTGGTTTGGAACGGCCCTATGGGATTATTTGAAATTAACGGATTTGGAACAGGGACCATGAAAATAGCTGTAGCATTGGAATCTTTAGTAGAAAAAGGTGGAACAGCAATTGTGGGAGGAGGAGATTCTGTATCCGCTGTCAAAAAATATGGTTTATCCCAAGGAATGTCTCATGTCTCTACGGGCGGAGGAGCATCTTTAGAATTATTAAGTGGCAACACAATGCCTGCTTTACAAATATTGGAGCAATAAAATGAAAACATATCCGATTGTAGCCGGGAATTGGAAAATGCATAAAACGCCGAATGAGGGAATATTATTCGTAAAAAAAACGGTGAATATGCTTTTGGATATACAAAAAGTGACAATTATATTCAGCCCGCCATTTACGACGCTTTTTGAATTGGACGTAGAAGCCCCTTTTTATTTGGGGGCACAAAATTGTCATTGGGAATCTCAAGGGGCATTTACAGGAGAAATTTCACCAGAAATGCTTGTAGATTGTGGTGTGGAATTTGTCATTGTAGGCCATTCAGAAAGACGGCATGTTTTTCATGAGTCAGATGAATGGATTAATAACAAAGTGCACGCAGTTTTGAATGCAAAGATGAAATCCATTTTATGCATCGGAGAGACTTTAGAAGATAGAGAATCGAATCAAACTAAATCGATTTTAAGCTCTCAACTATCTAAAGGTCTAAATGGGATAAAATCGTTGGAAAATATTGTGCTTGCTTATGAACCAGTTTGGGCAATCGGCACAGGTAAAACTGCATCGATTGAGCAGATAGAAGAAGCACATCAATTGATACGAAGTGAATTGCAGAAAGATTTTTCGACAGAGGAGAGTCAAAATGTCTCCATACTGTATGGCGGATCAGTAAAGGATGATAATGCGAGGGAACTCATATCCATTGAAGGCGTTGATGGTTTTTTAATTGGAGGCGCCAGTTTAAAGGCCGAATCGTTTACGGCTATTGCGAGAAACGTAGAACAACAAATGAAGGAAACAATATGATAGGATTTTTAATTATTTTACATGCAATTGTAAGTTTATTGCTAATAACAGTTATTTTAATGCAAGCGAGTCAAGGGGGTGGTTTATCTGGAACGATTGCTGGGCAAGCCACGTCTTCTATGCTGGGCGGTCAAGGAGCGGCAACAGCTTTGAGTCGCATTACCACATGGTTAGGTGGCACTTTTTTAGCATTAGCAGTATTGATTAGTATTTTATCAGGGCCCTCTGATCAAACTGGAACATCTCTAATGAAAGAAGCGGCAGATCAATCACCTGCCGTTCAAGGTACAGAATTAGAGATTCCAACACTTGACCCAACATTGGAGCCTCAAAGCGAAGAATAAGATTGCCGAAGTGGTGGAATTGGTAGACACGCATGCTTGAGGGGCATGTGGGGGAAACCCTGTGCCGGTTCGAGTCCGGCCTTCGGTACTAAACATTACGCTTCTAAGGTCCGATAAACGATTGGGCTTTTTGATTTTTGGAGAAATTATAAATATTTCTATATAAAAAAGACTAAAATATGTAGATTACACCCCATAGAGGGTATTCTTATCGTATATGGAATTCTCTATATGTTACTAAAATAACACAGGAGTTAACATGAATGACCTAAATGGATACACGCTAATTGTAGTTGGATTTGTTTTAGTTTTTGCTGCTCAAAATTTTGATGACCGCGCAAAAGAGCAAGAAATTGAAGAGCAAAATAAAATACGTTCAGAGGAATTGGCAGCTGAAATGAGCCGACAAGCCATGCTTGCTATTGAAATGGCTAAATGTAAATTTGTCATACCTCATGATTCCAATCCTGAAACAGGTACAACAAAAGTGACACTAAATGCAGTTGGATCAGATTCCGATAAAAATGATAAACTCAGTTATGAATGGCAGCAAACAGCTGGAACAGAGGTCACGATTAAACCAAGTCTAAGTACAGAGAATATATATTTTGTGACGGGTGCGGGTGAGTATTCTTTTCAAGTAAAGGTTACAGATGATTATGGTGAAACGGCTATTGAAACTATAACGGTTAAAGTATTTTCAGAACCAAACATTTCACCTAATGTAGAAATACAATGCCCTGTCTAAGCTAGCACCTGAAAAAGTGCTTTCAGAAAATGGCAATCTCACATTGCGCCACATTTTCTATGATATAAATTAGATGAAAGTCGAATAACTGTTTATTTGATTGAGTATTAATATAAAAATGAAGCCCTATCATGGTTTAAATGATGGGGCTTCTTAGCTTTTGTTATTCAGTATCTTATATGTAGAGGCCATTTAAACTTAAGTATTCGGAAATCTAAGTGGAAATGAAGATGAATTTTTACTAACTTGCGAGCTATCAAAAGACAGAATCACCTTAAAACTAATAAGAAATAAAAAAATATGAAATTACTGAGACCCTTTTTTATGATTTTACTGGCCGTGATAACGGTTGTATTTTCCCAGAATCCGGAAGTATTATTGCAAAACGCAGAATCTCAAATGTCTGCTGGAGATTATGAAGCTGCGAAAAACTCTCTTAGTGAAGCTTTGACAATGGACCCATCCTTTGCTCCTGCTCATGTAGGGTTTTCGAAATTAGCTTTATACAAGGGAGATTTAAAAGAAGCAAATTCCCGTTCTAATACTGCAGTACAAATGGACGAAGATTTTCGAGATTGGTCGAAGCAATTAGATGGAATTCGTTTGGGGATTCAAGGAGGTACACAATCGGTAAAAAATCGACAATACGATGAGGCCATTGATCAATTTGAAAGTATTTTAGAAAATTTTCCCTATTTTTCTGAAGCATATTTTTATATGGGACTCACTAGATTTAAGCAAAAAGATTTAGATGCTGCTGCCCAAAATTGGGGAAAAGCATTGGAGATATATCCCGCTCACAAAAAAGCTAGAAAAGGACTCAATAACATTACAAAGCGCTATTTAAACGAGGGGAATAAGGCTTACACCACAGGGAATACGGAACGCGCACTTGATTCCTACCATAAAGCTTTGAGTTATGATGACACTTTTTATTTAGCTTATTTTCAAATTGGTGTGATAGAAAAGAAATTAGGAAATTCAGATAAAGCGGTAGAAAATTTTTTAAAAGTATTGGAACTGAAACCAGAGTATGCAAAGGCATGGTTTACTTTGGGTGCTGTTTATGAAGTTGATGGGAAAATAAATGAAGCTATTGAATCTTATCAAAAAGCCATTGAAGTAGATGTAGCTTATATAAAAGCTTATGGAAATTTAGGGAAATTATATACAGATAGAGAAAAATATGATGAAGCTTTAGCCTTACTTAAAACTGCCATTCAAATAGATCCTGAATATGGAGACGGTTATATGTACATTGGTTTTGTTTATGTAGCGCAAGAAATGTACGACGAGGCGATTACAAATCTCGAAATTGCTACCTCTTTTAATGAACGTAAATATCATTTATGGTTCACATTGGCTGAACAATATAATGTAACAGAACGGTGGGATGATGCGATTCGAGCAGCACAAAAGTGTACAGACCTCAAAAAATCTTTTGGGGGAGGTTGGTATGAAATGGGTGAAGCTGAAATGGGTAAGAAAAATAAACCTCACGCAAAAAGACATTTTGAAGAAGCGCGAAAAGATCGTAATTGGCGCAAATTGGCTGAACGAAAAATTGATGAAATCAAGAATCCTGAAAAATATCAAAAGTAATGACAAATAATTCACTAGCCATTCAAGGTGTTGTTTTTGATCTTGACAATACACTATTAGATTTCATGAAAATGAAAGAATTTGCCGTAAAATCTGCAATCAAAGGTATGATTGAAGCAGGACTTTCTGTGGATGAAAAGCAAGCTTATGATGATATTATTCATATCTATGGAGAGTTTGGCTGGGAGAATCAGAAAGTATTTAATGTCTTTCTTGAACAAACTATCCAAAAAGTAGATAATAAATTTCTAGCAGCGGGGATTGTTGCTTACCGTCGTGCACGAGAAGCAAATCTCATGGTTTATCCCAATGTAAACCGGACCTTAATGGCGCTTGCAAAGAAAGGCATCAAATTGGCAGTCGTTTCTGATGCACCCAGTAGAGAAGCATGGATGCGAATTTATTATTTGAACCTATATCATTTTTTTGACGTAGTTGTAACTTTTGACGATAGCGGTGAAAGAAAACCTTCGTCCAAACCCTTTGAAATGGCTTTGTCTGGTATGAATTTATCAGCAGAAAATACTATTATGATTGGAGATTGGCCTGAACGAGATGTGGTGGGTGCACAACAAATTGGTATGAAAACCGCATTTGCCCAATATGGAGATACATTTGGAACGAAAGTATCTGGTGCAGATTGGGATTTGAATGACATATATGAGCTAGTTTCTATCATAGACGCGTTAAACGGAAGTGTCTGATATTTTTATCGGGACGGATATCGTGTCTGTTCAACGCATTAGGGACATTTTGGGGCGACATTCAGAACGTTTTAAAAATAAAACATTTACATCAACTGAGATAAAATATTGTCAATCAAAAGCAAACCCTGCGATTCATTTTTCAGGTAGATTTTCCGCAAAAGAAGCTATCCAAAAGGCAATTTATTCTTCAGGATATAAGACTATTATCCCCTTAAAAAAAATCGAAATTATTTCTGGAAATGATGGAGAACCATTGGTCCATTTATTGTTTTTCATCCAAGGTAAATGTAAAGTAAGCATATCTCATACTGAAGATACGGCCATTGCTTTTGCTTTATTTAATTTGGAGACATGACACATTTATTGACAGAAGAGCAAGCAAGAGAATTTGATCAAATTGCCATGAAGAATTTTGATATCACAGGCATTTCACTTATGGCAAATGCAGGGAAAGCAATTGCAAAAACAGCAAGAGAAATGCTTGCAAATTATGATCAACCGTCTATTCTTATTTTAACAGGAAAAGGAAATAATGGTGGAGATGGTTTTGCAACTGCTTTATATTTAAAAAAATGGGGATATGAACTTTCTATATATTCCATACCAGGCGAGAATGAAATAAAAGGAGATGCTAAGCATTTTTTTGGTCGGTGCCAAAATCAAAATATCTCTATTTCATTTTCAGAAGCATTTCCTGCCCTTGAAAAACCAGATTTAATCATAGACGCACTTTTAGGCACAGGTATCTCACTGCCGTTACGCGAAGAAATATTCCCAATCATTGAATGGATAAACCAATCGGGATCGCTTATTCTATCCGTTGATATTCCATCGGGATTAGATGGGAACTTGGGAAAGATTGCCCCGGTGGCTGTCTTAGCAAGTAAAACGATTACTATGAGATACCCAAAACTTGGTATGAAGTTTGGATTAGGAAAGACCTTGTGTGGCGATATTATATCTGCTGATATCGGATTTCCGCCATTAAAGGATATTAATCTAGCTGGGCGTCAATGGCGACAATTTGATGAATCGCTAGCTTTTGAATTATTAAAACCGCCGAAAATGGATACTTATAAACACAAACAAGGGAAGGTTTTAGTTTTGGCTGGATCAAAAGGGATGACTGGTGCTGCTATTTTAAGTACAATGTCAGCTTTGCGATCGGGGGCCGGGTTGACAAAAACATTTGTTCCTGAATCCCTAAATTTAATTTATGAAAAACAGATTTTAGAAGGAATGACGATTCCATTAAAAGATGAAGGAAAGGGCTATTTTACGCTTGCACATTTAGAAGAGATAAAATCTCATTTGGCGTGGACAGATGTTTTGATTTTAGGTCCTGGTTTGGGAGACAAAAAAGAAACGATTGCTTTGGTACAGGGATTGATGTTGAAGTGTAATAAGCCCATGGTGATTGATGCAGATGGATTGAGAATATTTCATGGAAAAATGGATTTATTCACTGATGTGAAATCGCCCATGATTATTACACCTCATCTGGGCGAATTAGCTAAAATATTAGGAAGAGAAAAGGAAGAGGTGGAAGAGAATATACTTCAATCATTGGACACATTAATGGAACAATTCTCTGGTACAGCCGTCATAAAAACGGTTCCCGCCTGCACGATTTATCAAAACCAATCTGTACTCAATATATCAGGTAATCCTAGTTTAGCCACTGCAGGAACGGGTGATGTTTTAACGGGAATTATTGGAAGTTTTATTGCCCAGGGAATTGAGATAGATTTAGCGGTCCAACTGGCTGTTTTTATCCATGGCAAAACAGCAGATGCTTTGAGTAAAACAAAAGGGTATCGTGCTTTATTAGCTTCCGATTTATTAGAAGAAATACCTCAAACGATTAAGTATTATGAAAAAGTATAGAATTGCCTTATTCTCATTCATGGTTTTAATTTTGATCGGTTCCAGTATTCCTGGAAACGCATATCCGAAAGTGGATTTACTTAATGCAGATAAAATCGTCCACCTTTTTGAATACGGATTTTTAGGATTTCTTCTATTTAAAGCCTTTCCTCAAGATAAAACGATTTATGTATTGGGCCTAATTATTTGTGGTATCTTATTTGGAAACTTTGATGAGTGGTATCAGCAGTTTACTCCAGGGCGTTTTTCCAGTTATTGGGATATTTTGGCTGACAGCATTGGCGTAATAATCGGAGTGACAATTTCAAAAATATCCTGGAAAAAAATAAAATGATTCATCAGCTTACGATTAAAAATTATGCTATTATTGATGAACTCAAGCTTCCGTTTCACCCCGGTTTAACAGTTATCACAGGTGAAACAGGTTCAGGTAAATCGATATTATTACAAGCCTTAAGCGTAGCATTGGGCGGAAAAACATCAAAAATTATGGTAAGAAGCCATGAAGCGAGAGCAGTTGTAGAAGCATGCTCGAGTCAAGGTGATTTTCGCCGAATTATTATGGAAAATGGACGACAAAAATCTTTTATTGATGACGAGCCCACATCCTTAAGTCCGTTTCGAGAACGAGCTCAGTTTTTAGCTGATTTTCATGGTCAACACGAGCAACAAGTGATTCTTAAAAAAGAGTCCCATGTGGATTATTTAGATCGTTTTGGAGATACGATGAATGATAGTGTTCAAATTCAGGGGATATTCCAGCGAGTCCAAGCTAAGCGAAAACAATTAATGGATGCAATTAGCTCTTCTAGAGAACGAAAAAATCGACTGGAGCTTATCCAATTTCAAGTGCAAGAAATTGAGGCTGTTCAGCCTGAATTGGGCGAAGATATTTCTCTAGATCAATCTTATCGAAAAATGATTCACCAAAAAGAAATTCTTACTTCCTTACAATCAATTGACAAGCAACTTTCGCAAGATAATCAGTCGATTCAAAATCAATTAGTTGATGTAAAAAATCAAATTGAAAAGTTGGTGAAATTTGATGAAAAATTGGCGAATCTCGGAAATACTTTGGATAGTGCACTCATTTCAACTCAAGATGCTTCGGCGAGCATTCAAGATTATTTACATCAATTAGATCATGATGCAGAGACATTATCTGAAGTGCAGGAAAGATTGCAAGCTATTGAAAGTTTAAAACGAAAATATGGTGGTCAATTAGAAATCGTTCTGCAAAGAAAGGATGAATTGATTGAAGAAATAGCATCATTGCAATCTACAGATCAGTCTATCGAGCAAATAAAAAAAGATATTTTTACTTTTGAAAAAGACTATGTGAAAAAAGCAATGTCTCTTCATAAAAAACGTGAATTGAATGCAAAAAGCTTAGGGAAAAGTGTAATGCATATTATGGAAAAACTGAATATGCCACATGCAAAATTTGATGCACGAATTATTTTCATAGAATCAAAAGATTCGTTTATGGAATATCAAGGAAAAAAAGTACAAGTTTTTGCAAAGGGTATGGATCAGGTAGAATTTTTTCTCAGCGCAAATCCTGGCGAACAATTGAAGCCATTAACGGAAATTGCGTCTGGGGGAGAAACCTCAAGAATTATGTTGGCTTTTAAAACGGTTTTTCAAAAAAAAGATTTGGTAGAAACACTCATTTTTGATGAAATTGACACAGGGATTTCAGGGGAAACGGCTGATAGAGTTGCCGATTGTTTGAAAGAATTAGCAGAAGAACGGCAATTGTTTTGCATCTCTCATTTACCTCAAATTGCACGAAAAGCAGATCATCATCTTCATGTCAAGAAAATGGTGGATAGAAATCAGACATTTGTGATGGCAGATTATTTAAATAATCTGCAAAGTGAAGCTGTATTAGAACAATTTTTTAGAATCCTTTGATAAACCTCATGTATGAAGAAAAAAGAATTAAAATTTGCCTGTTTAAGACAGGAAACGTAGTCAATAGCAAAGCTATGGGCAAGTTTTCTAACAAAGAACAGGTGAATTTTAAAGTTTTTAATTTGTGCGATAGGTTTTTCAAATGATTCTTTTAACACAAACACATAAGAGCTTATGGACAAAATTATAATCAATGGTGGCAAACCCTTAGAGGGCACAGTCAAAATTAGTGGAGCAAAGAACGCAGTTTTGCCTATGATGGCAGCCGCATTAATGGTGGATGGTATTTCAACCATTACGCGGGTTCCCAACCTCAGAGATACGAGAACTATGATTCGATTAATGGAAATTATTGGAGCAAAAGTATCCTTTAAAAATGGCACACTTACAGTGGATGGCTCCACGGTAAATAACCCTGAAGCGCCTTATGATTTGGTCAAAACCATGCGCGCATCTTTTTATGTTTTGGGCCCACTGATTGCTCGCTTTGGTGAAGTAAAAGTGTCCTTGCCTGGCGGATGTGCCTGGGGACCTCGCCCAGTAGATTATCATTTGAAAGGTTTGGAAGAATTGGGGGCAAAAGTCACTTTAGACAGTGGATACATTTTGGCAGAATCTCCAAAGCTACAAGGAAAAACCATACGATTTGAATATCCCAGTGTAGGTGCGACCGGCAATATCGCCATGGCAGCCGTAACGGCGAATGGAACCACCATTATCGAGAATGCAGCACGTGAACCCGAGATTGAACAATTATGTTTATTTATGAATAAAATGGGTGCAGATATTTCTGGCGTTGGAACAGATGAACTTACCATCACGGGCGTGAAGCAATTACATCCAGCTGATATTGAAGTGATTCCTGATCGAGTAGAAGCGGGTACATTTTTAATGGCAGGTGCAGCTTTAGGAGAAGTTACAGTTCAAGATGTGGTACCTAAACATTTAAAAGCAGTATTGAGTAAATTAGAGGAAACAGGTGCAAAAATAGAAATTAAGGGTGACGCTGTCACCGTAACCAAAGCAGAAAATTTAGCACCTGTAGATATGACAACAGCAGTTTTCCCTGGTTTTCCTACTGATTTGCAGGCTCAATGGGTTGCCCTGATGATGCTTGCGAATGGATCATCGGTTGTGACAGATACGGTTTATCACGATCGTTTTAGTCATGTCCCCGAATTGAACCGTCTTGGAGCCAATATTCATTTAGAAAATAATGTGGCGATAATTCGTGGTGTAAAAAAGTTGTTGGGTGCTTCCGTGATGTCAACGGATATCCGCGCAAGTGCCTCGTTAATCAATGCAGGTTTGATGGCAGAAGGACAAACAGACTTGAGCAGGATTTATCATATTGATAGAGGATATGAAAATATAGAAGCAAAATATCGGGCATTAGGTGCAGATATATCAAGAATAAGTGAATGATGAATTTTTCCTTATTTATATTTTATATACAAAAAAAGGTGTAATTTTTCATAATTAATTGGATGTGAATTAAGATGAGAGTTGTAATAATAGGCGGTGGAGAAGTGGGCTTCCATGTAGCGAAAGCCCTAAGTGAAGAAAATTTTGATATTACTGTAATTGATATTGACCCTGAAAAATGTCGACGTGTTTCAGAGACGATTGATGGGTCTGCCGTAGAAGGTAATGGCGCGAGCCCAAAGACGCTTCGTGAAGCAAATGTGAGCGATGCAGATTATGTTTTATGTCTCACCCGAGTGGATGAAGTTAATCTCATTGCGTCCCAGCAGGCTCATGAACTTGGTGCGCGAAAAATTATTTCTCGACTTCGAAATCAGCAATATACAGAGCGTGGCTCAATTGTACGTCCTGAAAAATTTGGCGTTGATTTAGTCATCCATCCAGAGCAAGCCGCCACAGAAGAAATCATACGACTCATCAAACATCCTTATGCTGTGCAAGCCATGGATTTTGAGGGTGGGCGGTTAAAAATGCTAGGTATTTTCATGGACAAATCCTGCTCGAATTTCCTCAATCGCTCTTTGAGAGAACTTGCAGGTGAAAATGATCACTTTAAATTTGGTATTATTGCTGTCTTAAGAGAAGGCGAGACCTTTGTCCCTTGGGCGGATTTCAAATTTGAAATTGGCGATACCGTTTATTTTATCGTGAAATCTGAGGATGAAGATAACTTGATTAGTATGCTTTGCTTGGAACGGAAAGAATCAAAACGCATTATGATTATGGGTGGAAGTAAAATTGGACGATCCCTTGCGGAAGCATTAAAAGATGACTACTCGGTGAGATTACTTGAATTGAAGCGGAAAAAAGCAAATAAAATTGCCAATGCGATTGATAATATTATGGTAATTGAAGGCGATGGGACCGATATTGAATTTTTGAAAACAGAAAATATCCAAGAAGTAGATACCTTTATTTCGGTAACAGAGAATGAAAAAACGAATCTCATTGCAGGTCTATTAGCCCACCATCTTGGTGCGCGTCAATCTATTACCCATGTGACCACAACAGAATATATTCCCACCATACATGAAATTGGCATTGTGTCTGTTGTGAGTAAAAACTTATCTACGGTAAATTCGATTCTAAAAGTCATGCACAGTGATATATCCAATGCAAGTGTGACCACATTTGAAGAAATCGATGTAGACGTAATTGAATTTCAACCTGAAAAAGGATCCTCTGTTGTAAAATCGCCTTTGCAAGATTTAGATTTTCCAGCTGATAGTATTGTTGGTATGATCAATCATCATGGTAAATTGGTTCTAGCGCGAGGTGACTCACAATTAACGGTTGATGACATTGCTCTCGTTTTTGCGAAGCCCAAAGCCATTCCAAAGCTTAAAAAACTTTTCTCCGCATGAGATCAAAAACACTCCTAAATATACTGGGAGCTGTCCTAGGTTCAATGGGCATCACGATGTTGGTGCCTATAATCATATCATTCTTTTATGGTGAAGCTGATTTATGGGGATTTATTTATTCTGCTTTTATTTGCATCCTTGTTGGATTCCCCATGTGGTATTTTACAAAAACACATAAATCTCTGACCAACAAAGATGGATTCGCCATTGTTACCTTTTCTTGGATTATGACGGCTTTTGCAGGGGCATTACCTTTTTATTTGAGTGGATTTATCCCGGACTTTACGAATGCTTTTTTTGAATCTATGTCTGGCGTTACAACAACGGGTGCTTCCATTTTAGGGAATGTTGATGTGATGCCACATCTTCCAAATGGAATAGAAAGTTTACCTCATGGACTTTTATATTGGCGTTCTTTTATTCAGTGGATTGGTGGAATGGGAATCGTGGTTTTTACCATTGCTATTTTGCCATTGTTGGGTGTGGGTGGTGTTCAACTTTTTAAAGCGGAAGTGCCAGGGCCTGTTGCAGATAAAATCACACCAAGGGTCAGGGAAACAGCCAAATATTTATGGATGGTTTACACGGGATTTACATTGGCAGAAGTCATAGCGCTCATGATTGCAGGTATGCCTATTTTCGATGCGATTTGTCATGCTTTAACCACCATGCCCACTGGCGGATTTTCAACAAAAAATACAAGTATTGGATATTATGATAATTCAGCGATTCATTATATTATTATCTTTTTTATGTTTTTGGCGGGCGTCAATTTTTCTTTACATTTCAAAGCCATTGCGGGAAATATTCGTGGCTACCTCAAAGATGTGGAGTTTTTATTTTATTTTGGTGCAATAATAATTGTTACTGGATTAATTTTTATTTCAGTTTCAAATCAAAATGGTTTTTTATCCCAGACCAATTTCAGAGATTCATTGTTCCAAACTGTATCTATTTTGACGACAACAGGCTTTGGTTCGGCGGATTATGAGCTGTGGCCATATTTTGTCCAAATCGTTTTGTTGATATTAATGTTTGTGGGCGGAATGGGTGGCTCAACCGGTGGCGGAATGAAAGTAATCCGTTGTATGCTATTGGGAAAATATGCCACGCACGAAACGCGACGAATGCTCCATGCTAGAGCCATTATTCCTGTAAGAATCGGAAAGCATCACATACAAGAAGATGTTGTTCAAAATACATTAGGGTTTTTCTTATTTTTTGTTTCAGCCTTTGTGATTACATCCATTTTATTGACCATGATGGGCATAGATCTTGAATCTGCCATTGGTGCTTCGGCTTCGGCTATGGGGAATATTGGTCCAGGTTTGGGTGAATTTGGCCCAACAGATAACTATGCTTTGCTTCCAGATGCAGGTAAATGGATTTTAACATTTTGTATGTTATTGGGGCGTTTAGAAATTTTCACAGTTATGGTTCTTTTTAGTCGCACTTTTTGGAAGCAATAATGGAAAAAAATATTATTCAATTTGAATCAAGCGATGGGATTTACACCATCACTGTGGATCGTCCCGATGCATTAAATGCCATGAATCCCAAAATACTCCGCGCATTAACTGAAGCAATACAAACGGCAGATTCTGACGATGAAATTGGCGTAATCCTTTTAACAGGAAGTGGCGATAAAGCTTTTATTGCTGGTGCTGATATCAAGGAGATGTCTCAATTAAATGTGGAAGAAGCCAGAGTTTTTGCAAATTTGGGAAAAATATTAACGGATTGTATAGAGCATGCTTCAAAGCCTGTGATTGCAGTGATTAATGGTTTCGCTTTAGGAGGTGGTTGTGAAATCAGTTTAGCATGCCATATCCGGTTTGCCAGTGAAACGGCCATGTTTGCCCAACCCGAAGTGAAATTGGGCCTCATTCCTGGATGGGGCGGGACACAAAGATTGCCGAGAATTGTTGGAAAAGGAATCGCCACAGAATTGATTATTAGCGGACATATGATTGATGCAAAAGAAGCACATCGTATCGGACTCGTAAATCGCATTTTTCCACAAAACACACTATTAGCTAAAACAAAATATTTTGCAAAATCACTTTTAAAAAATGGTCCAAATGCCATGTGTGAATCGTTAAGATGTATCAATGAATCTTCAGAGAGAAAATTATCCGATGGATTAGTTCACGAAGTGGAATCTTTTGCACAATTATTTTCAAGCGAAGAAGCGAAAGAAGGATTAAAAGCTTTTGTTGAAAAACGTCCTGCCGCATTTCGCCCGCCCAAATGAAAAAAATCGTAATCTTAGCCATTGATGCTTTTGATTACATGGAAAGCAAAACAGGAAATATGTTGCTCCGTTATAGTCCTGAAGATGTAATTGCCATCATTGATCCATCAAAAACAGGCAAAACGGCTCAGTCCGTGATTGGCTACGGTGGGGACATTCCAGTCATTTCTACTTTTCAAGATTCCCTAAAGTTTAATCCTGATTCGCTTGTCATTGGAAATGCACCACAAGGAGGACGAATCAACAAAGCGTATCGTTCAGAAATCAATGATGCGATTCGTGCGAATTGTGATATTTACAGCGGAATGCATACTTTCCTTAATGACGATGAAGCTTTCAAAAATTTATCCATTGAAAATGACATTTCTCTTTTTGATCTCCGTAAACCCTCTGAAACACGTCACTTTCCAAAAGGACTATGGCAAGAAAGAAAAGTCCCAGTGATGCTCATTGTGGGAACGGATTGTGATACAGGTAAAATGACCACGGCATGGGAAATAAAACTACGATTAGAATCAAGTGGAAAAAAAGTTGCTTTTTTAGGCACGGGACAAACTGGAATACTCTTATCAGGGAATGGCGTTCCCATTGATGCAGTAGTCTCTGATTTTATGGCGGGAGAAATTGAGCATTGCATTGAGGAAATCAGTTCGGGAATGGATTTAGTTATTATCGAAGGTCAAGGGGCGATCTCCAATTACGCTTATTCTGGCGTTACCCTTGGATTGCTACACGGAGCCATGCCAGATTTTATGATTATGACTCACAATCCTGGGCGAAAGCATGACGTGCTTAACTATCCATTGCCAGATATAGAATCCATGATAAAACTACACTTGGACTTGATGAAGCCTTTTAAATTATCACGATTTTTGGGCATTAATTTATTAACACATCTTTTGGATGAAGCGTCCGCAACATCACTTATACAAGAATATACACAAACATATCACTTGCCTGTCACCGACTTAGTTCGTTTTGGATCAGGGGATTTAATCAATCATATCGAAGAGGCTTTAGAACAATGGAATTAAAATTCACGCCTTACCGAATTCAATGCACTCATCCGTTTGGCATTGCGAGAAGCACGCATCAATACTACGATGTGATTTATGTTTATCTATCGCAAGATGGCATCATTGGACGGGGAGAAGCAGCTCCCTCAAAACGCTACGGAGAATATCCCGATGCGATACTAAAAACCTTAAGTCAATTTCCATCTATTCCATCTTTTGTTTTGCCAGAGGATGGGGATGGGTGGTTTTGCAATCAATCAAATGGCATCAAAGCCCTGGAATCAGCACTGAGCATGGCTTGGCTAGATTGGTGGACGCAAAAGCAAAATATGTCCTTATGCGAATATTTTTCTGCGGATAAATCAAAGCAATTAGCCACCTCATTTACCATTGCGATTGGAGAAGAATCATTGATTCCTGAAAAAATTGTGGAAGCAGAACCCTATTCCATACTAAAAGTAAAACTGGGAATGAGCGAAACGGAGGATAAACGAAGCATAGAATTGATTCGAGCAGAAACGGATAAGTTGATTCGGGTGGACGCGAACGAGGGATGGGATTTAGAGACAGGACTAAAAATGTCCCATTGGTTAGCAGAGAAAAATATCGAATTTATAGAGCAACCGTTCAAAGCGGATCAGCTTGAGAATACAGCTATTTTAAAAGCAGAATCACCTTTGCCCATTATTGCTGATGAAAATAGTATGGTTTCAGATGATTTAGAAAAGATTGCTCATGCTTTTCATGGCATCAATATAAAATTGATGAAATGTGGATCTCTCTATGAAGCGAAAAAAATGATTGATTTAGCGCGCAAACTGGATTTGGAAATTATGTTGGGCTGTATGGTGGAATCATCTGTGGGCATTACAGCTGCTTCTCATTTATCGCCTTTGGTAGATTATGCAGATTTAGATGGGAATTTACTTATTAACAATGACCCGTATTTAGGACTGAGTATTCAGGGGGGTAATATCCAAATTCCAGCTGGAAATGGCTTAGGACTTAGCCTAGTTTCACAGGATGAAAATTTGTCTTAAATGTGGCACGAGAATCTTTTCTCGTGCGTTTGTCGCGAAGACTCTTTTCGTGCATCTTCCACGAATAAGGATATTCGTGGTTTTTTTTTAATAGGAAAAAAAGAGATTCTTCGCTGGATTTGTTTTTTCCAAGAATTATAAATCTGGATTTTCCGCTCTGAAAGACATTGTTATTTTGTCCCAAATCTGCTGTCATTCCGCACGAGATGCGGAATCCATGCTTTGATTATGAGTTAAGCCTAAAGTGGATACCGGATATTTTCTGCGAAAATTCCGGCATGACAAATAGCGTGTACTTGCTTGAAGAGATTCTTCGTAATGTTTTATAGTCTTCCCCAATTTGGGGAAGATTTAGTTGGGGTTTAGAGAAATCGGGAGAATAATTAGGTGGCATTCAAAGGTGTAAGCACGCGGTTATAGTAGTCCAAAGAAAAAATAGGGAGTGCATCGACTGTGTCGATGGTATGACTGTGAAGCAGTCATAAAAAGGTTTTAGCGGACTCATGGAAAATGGAAAGATAGAAAGTTTGCCGCAAAATAAAATTGGTTTACGCTACTTTCAGCAGCGTAGAATCGACATTTATCCTGTGAAATGTGAAAATTATTTCTACGTGTACAGTCGATTTCCTCCAAAAAAACGTGATACTTTTGTTCTATTTGAATACTGCTTTTTCTCTCTTCAAAAAACAAAAAAATATTTTGATGTTGCTATTTAACTCAATAGTGAGAAATCTCTTTCTTGTAAACTTATTGACTTTGATTCAATAGCTCAATAAAATTAGATGCATCAATCGTGTAAAAAATAAAATTTTCAAAAAAGGTTCACAATAAAAAAACACATGAATAAAATACTAACAACGTTATTACTTACAACAGGGCTTTTTGCCCAAAATAACGCCCTCGATTTTGATGGTAGTAATGATTATGTAACTACCGGTACTAATATTTCAGAACTGAATATAACTGATGATATTACGGTTGAAACTTGGGTCTATATTTCTTCTAGAACTTCTCATCGGAGCCGGGGGTGCTATGGCGTGGAAGAAATTGTGAGGAAAGAAAAAGTAGCATGAACAAAAAACGTTGTTATTCAGAGGAGTCTACGACGATGAATCTTTTATTGTTTAAACCAAGAATCTTTGTTTAAGGCACAAATATATCAGTTGCTTGCGCAGATTCTTCCTTCCGTTGGTCGTCTGAATGACGGAAGGGATAGAACAAGAAACAATTATCATTCCGCACGAGATGCGGAATCAATGTTTTGTTTTTCAGTCAAACCTAAAGTGGATACCGGATATTTCCTGCGAAAATTTCGGCATGACAAATAAAGTTATTGGTTTAATAAAGTAAACTTTTCATTGAGAGGAAAGGAAAAGGAATAATGAAAATACTTGGCATCGAACATATTGGAATTGCGGTCAATGATTTGGTTCAGGGTTCGTCCTTTTGGAAGCTAGTTTTGGGTCTAAAGCACACAGGAAAAGAACAGATCGCATCGCAAGGCGTGGTAACAGATATTTATGATACAGGAAAAGGAAAAATTGAATTACTGGAAGCTTTAAATGACGAATCCCCCATCGCGAAATATTTAGATAAACGTGGCACTGGCATGCATCATCTATGTCTTGAGGTAAAAGATATAAAAGCAAGTATTAAAGAGCTTAATGAAAATAATATACAAATTATTGGTGATAATTATTCTATAGGTGCAGAAGGATATAAAGTGATCTTTATTCATCCAAAATCAACGGGTGGAGTTTTAGTAGAATTGGCAGAAAAGCCAAAATTATAATATGCGAAGAAGTGACTATTCATCTCAAAATAAAAATGAGATAAATGAAATAGCGCAAAATTGTATTGTAGGAAATTTAGGGATTATTGATTCCAACCAATTCCCACGGGTTGTACCGTTAAACTTTGTTTATTCAGACGATTGTATATATTTCCATGGTGCTAACGAAGGAGAAAAATTCGATGTTTTCAAAGCGAATCCAAAAGTATCTTTCAGTATTGTTGAACCCTATTCCTTAATTCCTTCTTATTGGATTGCCAAAGATTATGCGTGTCCTGCGACTCAATTTTATAAATCAATTTATTTTATTGGGATTGGCAAAATTGAGTTTAGTGTAGAAAAAAAAGCAAGCATACTTGAACTATTTATGCAAAAGTATCAACCCGAGGGGAGATATAAGACAATCACTACAAAGGATTCTCTTTATACAAAAGCCCTCGATGAAGTGAATCTATTTAAGATTGTCCCTAAGCATATCGATTTAAAATTTAAGTTTGGACAAAATATGAGTCTTAATAAACGAAAGATACTGATAGGAAAATTAGAAGACAGACAAGAGGGTATTGATTTGAAAACAGCAGTAGAAATTCAAAAAACACTTTCTATTCTTAACTACCAGTGAATGAATTATTTTTGTTGATTATTGCCATCGATAATATACTGTAAATTTGATTATGATGTCTTTTAAAGTGGATATCTTTTACAATCCATTTACTTTTTGCTGCGACTTCAATTATTAATTCGTTATCACTATTTTTGAAATACAGTGGAAAAAAATAGCCACTATGCATTATAGTAGTTTCTTCTGATAATATTATTACACCCTTTTCTATATCAAAAACTTCTAAAGTATACTTTAAATGTAGGCAAATATCTAATATTATTGAAAAAAAATCATTGCTATTTAAATTGGTTTTTATTGTTTTATAATCGTCTGGTTTATTATTCAACAAAGATAACCCTTTAAAGGAATGAGATACTGAAAAAAATGTATAGAGTAGAAATAATGCCCCACAAATAATAAGTAGATTACTCATATAATAATGTTCTATCCACACCCTTCATTAGACATGATTGAATACAGTGCCCCATAAAAAATACTCCCAGCAGGTCCGAGGTATCCGCCAAGCAAGCCACCATAAGCATCCCACATTATAACATAACTACTACAATTCATAAATGATTCATTCATCTCAATTATTTTATAATTACTTCTCCAAAAATCAAACGAATTACTAAACGTACTAATAAAATACAATACTGGTTCCATTTCGCTTGAATTATAAGTGTCAATTGGTAGGTTTTCGACTAATGTTTTTATTGTGTCTATTGGCTCGCCATCGTCAAATATTCGTTTAATATGCTTTATTTCGTCATATGCGTCATTGTTTAAACTGCCTCCTGCAATTGCACTGTTTATAATGTGGTCACTAGACTGAACAAAATTAGATAAATATTGCTTACCTTCGATTTCAATTAAAAGCCCAGATGATTCGAAAAAATTATTAATATTAGTAATTGCAGTGTTTACTTCACTGGTGTCATATCCATTTTCAAAAGAATAGCTTTTTATAGCACCCAGAACCCCATTGATGAAGTTGAGGCTTATGTTACCGTCTATAGTGTCGGTTTCTCTATTTGCAGAATGATAAGAATCGTAATAATAATGTAATACATTGTTATGTTCAACTCCAACAACATGGTAGTCTTGGTTGGTAATACTCTCTAATTCACTTTGTTGATTTGTATAATCCGAACAACTCATGATCGCGATAAGAATACATAAGTATTTCATTGATAAATCTCCACTTTTAATATATTTTATAAAAAATAATAGGACAAAGTTTAATTATTAATAGTTTTATTGTCAAACGATAATTAAGAGTGTCTTGACACTTGGATAGACATTTAATTAAGAGATTATTAGCGTGGGTCTAAACTGGTATTTCATTTAGTGTTTTAAATGTTTGTAATTTCGCTTGTCATGAACGAGGTCATTCAGGAAAAACTCAAGCAGGTCCCCACTGATCCCGGCGTATATCAATTTTTCAATGAGGATGAAAAAATCATCTATATTGGGAAAGCCAAAAACTTGCGAAACCGAGTTCGTTCTTATTTTCAGAAAAGTAAAAACCAATCAGCTAAAAATATGACCATGATTCGTCATATTCGAAATTTAGATTGGATTGTCGTTTCCAGTGAAGTCGAAGCACTTTTGACAGAAGCGAATCTGATTAAAACCCACAAGCCTAAGTATAATATAGATTTAAAAGACGATAAATCTTTTCCCTTTATTCGAATTACGAATGAGGATTTTCCACAGATATTTATCACACGAGATTTGGTGAAAGATGGATCAAAATATTACGGTCCTTTCACCAATGTGAATCAGCTTCGTACCATGCTCAAAGCTTTGCATAAGGTTTTTCCCATTCGAACCTGTTCTTACCGCCTGGATGAGAAAACTATCAAAGCCAAGAAAGTCGATTTGTGTTTAGATTATCATATTCGTAAATGTGAGGGACCTTGTCATGGCTTGGTTTCTCAGGAAGATTATCTAGAGATGGTGAAACGAATTGAGTCATTTTTGCGAGGAAAAACAGGCGATACGGAAAAATATATTCAAGAACAAATGGCCAAAGCATCGAAGGCTTTACGTTTTGAAGATGCTGGAATTTATAGAGACCAGTTAGATGCAATTTCGAGTTTTAAGAATCGACAGAGAAAAATTGCTACTCAATTTGATGATAGAGACGTATTTGCCTTAGCGCGAAAAGATCAACTGGGAATTGTTACGATTATTCGCATCCGTTCTGGACGTATATTGAGTCGGGAAAAAATATCGCTCCAATCCATGGATGAAAATGATAACGGCACTTTGCAAGCAGTAATGACACGATTTTATATGGACAGCGATTTTATCCCGAAAGAAATTTCCCTTCCCTGCAAACCAGAAAATGAGAAAGAATTATTGGCGTTGATTCAAAAACAGAGAGACGGAGCGGTGCATTTTCTTTATCCACAAAGAGGTGAAAAGGCGAAAGAACTTCGGATTTCTTATCAAAATGCGAAACTACTTTTGGGCGAATGGATATTACGACGAGAAAAGCGAAAAGAAATGGTGCCTAAAATGCTCAGTCAACTGCAAGAAGATTTGAATCTAAAAGTGCCTCCACGTCGCATAGAAGCATTTGATATATCCCATTTGGACGGCACAAATACGGTTGCATCTATGGTCTGTTTCATTGATGGAAAAGCCAAAAAATCAGATTATCGAAAATATGAAGTGAAAACCGTGAAAGGGATTGATGATTTTGCTTCCATGCGGGAAATCGTTTTTCGTAGATATGATCGCTTAAAACGAGAAGAAAAGCCTTTCCCTGATTTGATTTTGGTTGATGGGGGAAAAGGCCAGTTGAGTATGGCCGTGTCGGCACTTCGCACTTTGGGATTGGATTATCTTCCTGTGATTGGATTGGCAAAGCGTTTAGAAGAGGTATTTATTCCAGGAAACTCGGAGGCACAAAGTATTCACAAACAATCGCCCGGATTGATTTTATTGAGAAGAATTCGTGATGAAGCTCACCGATTTGCGATTACGTTTCAAAGACAGAAACGACGTCAAGATATTCAGACATCCATTTTTGATTCCATCTCAGGATTGGGAACAAAACGAATTGAAACCTTAATGACACGTTATGAAAATATAGGAATCATTGGAGAAACCTCTCCAGAGAAAATACAAGAAGCAACAGGTATTCCATTATCCATTTGTGAAAAAATCCAAACGATGGCGTTTGATTTCGTCAAATCAAAAAAGAGAAATTGAGCATTTTTCGGCAAATCGTTGTAATATTGGTCGAACTAAAAACCCCAAAAAAATAAATAATGAAAAAATATCTGCCCTTTATTTTACTAATTAGCGGACTCTTGGCACAAAACTTTGTGCCAGGACACATTCTCATCCAAAGCGAAAAAGATGTATCGTTCTCTGAGCTTCAAAGCACTTTAGATGATCAGCGATATCACATCGTAAAACCATTGATGAAACGAGCCAATATCTATCTTCTCAAAATCAAAGATCAGTCGATTTCTGAGTCTTTTTCTTTAAAAGAATTAAGAGAAAATCCTTGGATTAAAAATGCTCAATATGACCATTATATCAAAGAGCGTCAAACGTTTCCAGATGATACAAATTTTGGTTCTCAATGGAGCATGCACAATACAGGATCCAGTGGCATTGAAGATGCAGATATTGATGCACCTGAAGCGTGGAATTTTGGCACAGGCGGCACCAACCCCCTTGGTGATGAAATTGTGGTAGCGATTGTGGATGGCGGTTGCATGCTCACTCATTCGGATTTGGATGATAATATTTGGGTAAATGAAGATGAAATTCCAGGGAATAATATTGATGACGATAATGATGGTTATGTGGATGATATTTATGGCTGGAACGCGTATGATTCAAATGGAAATATCCAGGCCTCAGGACATGGAACTCACGTGGCTGGAATTGTGGGAGCAGAAGGGAATAATGGGAGTATGGTTGCAGGCGTAAATTGGAACGTGAAACTGATGACCATTATGGGCTCAACCAGTCAAACATCTGTTGCTTTAGAAGCGTATGGTTATGTTTTGGATCAACGCACTTTATACAATGAAACCGATGGAAGCGAAGGGGCTTTTGTGGTGGCGACTAATTCGAGTTTCGGGATTGATTATGCCGATTGTTCCTCGGGTGATTATCCTTTGTGGGATGAAGCATATACAGCTATGGGTGAAGCAGGTATTTTGAGTGCGGCCGCCACGATTAACGCAAATCAAAATGTCGATAACGTGGGAGATGTGCCCACTGGATGCACCAGTGATTATCTTGTAACCGTAACCAATACGAATTCTTCTGATCAAAAAGCGTCTGCAGGATATGGATTGGTTTCCATTGATTTGGGTGCGCCTGGGAGTAGCATTCTTTCTACGTATGATAATGGATCAACCAGCAGTCTATCTGGCACAAGTATGGCTACACCTCATGTGGCTGGAGCGATTGCTTTTTTACATTCAGTTATGACCAGTGGTTTTAGTAATTTTCAGAAAGAGAATCCCGGCGAAGGCGCTTTGGCATTAAAGACGATTTTATTGGAAGGAACAGATTTAATCAGTTCACTTGATAATATTACAGTAACTGGCGGACGATTGAATTTAAATAATGCCGCACTTTTGGTTTCAGAGTTTATGGCATCAGATTCTCTTGATCCAAATCCAGTTTCAAATTTTATCGGTGAAAGTGCAGGGACGACTATTAATTTGTCTTGGGAAAATCCATTAAACCTTTTTGGGGGTGGGATGATTTCTGCTTTTGAAAATGACTTATATAAAAATGGAAATCTGATTGAATCTCTATCATCTGTAAATACGACCTATACTGATTACCCCGTATTACCAGGAAATACGTATGAATACACCCTCATTACCCGTTTGTTAAGCAATGATTCTTTAAGTGTGCCTGTCAATATTTCAGTCGAAGTGGAAGAAGGGGAATGTCCTTTGGCCGATCCTTCTATGGATGGGAATGTGAATGTTTTAGACATCATTAAAACATTACGATTTATTTTGCAATGGGACACGCCAAATTCTGTTGAATTTTGTGCTTCAGATGTAGATTTTGATGGTGAGATTACCATCTATGATTTATTGCTAATCTCAGATATTATTTTGGGAAATTAGTTAATCGTAGTACTTGTGGACTTTGTTTTGGAACTCTCTCAATCAATCAAAAAACCATTGTCTTTCATCCATTCGTCAGACACAAATTTTCCCATATAATTCCGAATTCCATCAGGGAGAATGGCTAAAACCGTGGAGTTTTCTTTAAGCGATTTTGCTGCTTGGAGCATACCCCAAACCACAGATCCGCTACTGCCACCGCAAAGTAATCCTTCTTCACGAATGAGGCGACGCGCCATGGTAAATGAATTTTGGTCGTTTACTTTTACATATTGATCGACGAGTGTATTATCCAAAACATCAGGGAAAAAATCATAGCCAATCCCTTCCACATGGTAGGAATCAACCTCTGTGCCACCACCTAAAATTGAGCCAAAAGGATCAATGCCCACAACCGTGATATTCGGAATGACTTCTTTGAGGCGTTTTGCCACGCCTGTAATGGTTCCACCTGTTCCTGCACCGATAACAACCATGTCTAAATCTGTGCCAAATTCTGTCAAAATCTCTTCAGCTGTGTCGTAATAATGCGCATCTGGATTATTTGGATTTGCATATTGATCTAAAATATGTGAATTTGATGTTTCCTTTTGTAAACGTTCTGCCACTTTGATAAGACCCTCAGGGTCGTCGTGTGAGGCTTCGGTTGGGGTTCTGACAATGGTAGCACCTAAGGCTTTCAAGACCACTTCCTTTTCCATGCTCATTTTTTCTGGCATGGTAATGATGAGCTTATACCCTTTTACAGCAGACGCGAGGGCAAGTCCGATTCCCGTGTTCCCAGACGTGGGTTCAATGAGCGTGTCTCCTGGTTTGATACGCCCTTCTTTCTCGGCTTCTTCAAGCATGCGAAGTCCAATACGATCTTTGAGCGAACCGCCTGCATTTAAAAATTCACATTTAGCGAAAAGTTGGCAATTAAGTTCAGCGCCAATTTTGTTTAATTTGACCGTTGGTGTATTACCAATGGCTTCTAAAATAGTATTTAAAGACATAAAGTCCTTTCGAGCGTTTGTTATTTTATATGTGTTTGAAAAGTGAAAATAGAAGGATAAATGTTATTCTTCGCCAAGAAAGCCTTCATAAAGCAATTGAAAATCAACGAATCTTACTTCACTCGTGTCGATGTAATCGATGGTTGTATCATTTACCATTACCGTATCAAAAACCACTTTAAGACCGATATAGAATTGATAATATCTATCTTGTCCATCCATGCCATCAGAAATACCAAATCCTGGATCACCTTGACTTGTGCTTATTTCATAGTTTCCATCTAAATCAAACGTATCTTCTTCCCAAAAGTCATAGAATTTTAAGGTGTAATTATAAGTAGAAGGATCAATAGCCAGGTTTAAAATCTTGCCAGTTGAATCTTGTTGCGCAAACGTGTCCCAAGAATCTGAGATGGAAATATAATTTGGGTCTGTGGTCGAAAAATTGACTATTTCTAAACCATAATCAATATCATCACTGTAAAGATAATTGATAAACGCCAGGCCTTCACTACCGTCTTTGCCACATCCAGACAGTAAAAGAAATAGACCGAATAAAGTGGAGATATTTATTACTTTTTTCATAATATTTTCCTTTTGGTTTTCAATATTGTGCTCATAAATTGAATTACTTGAACTAAAGTGAGCCGTTCAACAACCTTTCAATTTAATCAAAATATTTTGGACTCAGTAAGCTTTTTAATACGAATTTGATATTGTCTTTAATGCTTCAGAATGAAATTTGAATTCCAAAGGAAGCTCCGTATTTTTGCCAACAATATTTTACTTAACATTGACTCACATCATTGACCATGGATTCAGTAATACAAAAAATAAAAGAAAATAATCATGTCGCCTTATCTCGCGTTATTTCAAGAATCGAAAATGACGAAAAAATGGAAGATAGTTTTTTTGAGGAAATTCATCCTCTAAGTCAAGACGCGATTCGAATCGGGATTACGGGACCGCCCGGTGCGGGAAAGAGTACCCTGATTAACGAATTTATTTCTGTTTGCTTAAATAATCAGAAATCGGTGGGTGTTGTGGCGGTAGATCCGACCAGCCCTTTTACAGGCGGTGCTTTTTTGGGCGATCGAGTTCGCATGAATCAATTTTTATGGAATGATCAAGTCTTTATTCGATCCATGGGTTCACACGGTGATTTGGGTGGTTTAGCCAAAAAAGCACAAGATGTTGGTGATGTTTTAGCTGCCAGTGGAAAAGACATTATTATCTTTGAAACAGTGGGAGTGGGGCAAGGGGAACACGATGTGGCAAAGGCGGTTGATATTACAGTGGTGGTACTGGTGCCAGAATCGGGAGATGAAATTCAGCTGATGAAAGCAGGACTCATCGAAATTGCAGATTTTTTTGTGATTAATAAGTCAGATAGAGAAGGGGCTGGACGTCTGGCTCAATTATTAAAAAATGTGCTCCATTCTTTTGCCAAACAAGATAAAATTGAACCGCCTATTTTGAATATCACCGCATCCAAAGGTGAAGGGATTTTTGAACTATTTTTAGCATTAATGGGGCATTTAACATCCATCAAAAGTAATAATTACTTATCCCAAAAAAGATTATCTCGCTATAGAGAAAGAGTTCAAGGCATCATTCGAGAAGCACTTGAAAATGCATTTTGGACAGAAGAAAAAAATCAATCCTTAGATCAATTAACCGAAGGTGTTGACTCTATGCTGCAATCGCCTTACTCCCTAGCAAAAACCTTATTTACTGAGGATAAAAATGCCTAAAAAAGCATCAGAAGAAATGGGATTTTTGGACCATTTGGAAGAGCTTCGATGGCGACTGATTAAAATTTTGGGTTCGATTGTAATCGTAGGGGCGATTTCTTTTTCCTTTATTGATCAAATTTTGGCAATACTATTATATCCAACAACGCAAGTAAAGAACAGCCTCAATTTGCAAGTGCTGACCATACAAGGAATGTTTATGATCAAATGGTCTATTGCATTAATTACAGGCATTATTGGCTCCATTCCTGTCCTTACCTATCAATTATGGAAATTCGTAGCACCAGGACTTTATTTAGATGAAAAGAAATACGCCATTCCTTTGGTCATATTCACTTTTGTATCTTTCTCAGTTGGCGTGATTTTTGCCTATATGGTTATCATTCCGTTTTCATTGGAATTCTTTACGTCCATGGGATACGGTGATGTACAAAATAATTACTCCATCAATTACTATTTTAGTTTTATGACATGGATTTTATTGGGTTCAGGATTTATTTTCCTTTTGCCCGTTGTCTCCTTTTTCTTCTCAGTGATTGGGCTTTTGACGCCACCCTTTATGCGTCATTATCGCCGACATGCAATTGTAACTATTATGATTATTTCATCGTTTATTACGCCACCAGATCCAGTAAGTATGTTGGTGATGGCATTGCCTCTTTCTTTGTTATACGAATTAAGCATTGGTGTTTCATGGTTTGTCCTTAAAGGAAAACGGGAAAAGAAAGTTGAAAATGAAGAATAGAAATAAGTTGCTTCAAAATATCAACAAACTGTACAAGTCCAACTTTTCAAACTTTCGATTTTTTAGACTTTTAACTTTATGAAGTTATGCACAAAGATTTGATTACATTAAAACAGATTACAGCTCCCATTTTGGATGATATCAAAATATTTCAAAGTGAATTTGAAGAGGCACTCCGTTCAGAAGTGCGGTTAATCAATACAATCACAAAATATATTGTCAAAAATAAAGGAAAGCATATTCGTCCCATATTGACGATTTTATCGTCCAGAATTTGTGGGGAGCCAACAGGCAATAGTTATCGTGCTGCTGCCATGGTAGAATTACTTCATGTCGCAACTTTGGTGCATGATGATGTGGTTGATGAAGCTAGTAAACGTCGCGGATTTCCGTCAATCAATCAAGTGTGGAAAAATAAAGTCGCTGTTTTGATGGGTGATTTTATTTTAAGCAAAGCTTTAAGCAATATGATTGGGATAAAAGATTTTGAGGCTTTAGAATTAATTTCTAGCACTGCAGAAAAATTAAGCGCTGGTGAAATTCTTCAATTGGAAAAAAACATCACAAAAAGCATGACTGAACCGATTTACTACGAAGTAATCAAGCAAAAAACAGCTTCCTTGATTTCCGCATCATGTGAATTGGGCGCAATTACAACGAGCAAAACGAGGGAAGATCGAAAAGCCATGGCTATTTATGGCGAATCCTTGGGAATGGCTTTTCAAATTCAAGATGATTTGTTTGATATGCTGGGGAAAGAATCGGATACAGGAAAAAAGAGCGGAGGCGACGTGAAGAGAAACTTAAGAACCTTACCGCTTATCCACGCTTTTAGTCAATTAGGAAAATCGGACACAAAACAATTAAAGAAGCTGATTAAACTGAAAAAAAAATCTAAGCAAACCATGAAGGAAATTCAGGGTTTCATCGAAGTAGGTGAAGGGTTTACTTATGCGAAAAGCCGGCTTCAACATTTTTCTGAACAAGCATTAGATGCTATTGCAAAATATCCAGAATCAAGCATTAAGCAATCCATGATTGATTTGCTTGCCTTCAACGCAACGCGCGTAAAATAAAGCAATATCCGCTTGTTTAAACGCTAAGTATTATGAACTGTTTATCCTTTTCAATTCATTTCGAAAAATTTGCTTCAAGCGCATTGGATGTAGAATTTACATCTGGGCTTCATGTGGTTTATGGAAATAGTGGCACTGGGAAATCAGCATTTATTCATACACTTTTGGGTGAAACCAATGAAAAAGGATTTCAAAATTATTCCCTGTCCAATATCAAAATACCTAATTCAGTCTCGGTGGTTTTTCAAAATCCAAATCATCAAATTATATCGCCAAGCCTTGGAGGCGAGTTAGCTTTTAGTTTAGAGAATCAAAGCAAAGATCCAAACTGGATTCAAAAAAAAGTAGAGCGAATGAGCAAGGCCTTGCCATTTGATGCGGATTTAAATCGTAATCCGATTTATCTCAGTGGCGGAGAAAAAGAAATTTTAAATATCATAACCGGCATGAGCACAAATCCGAAATGCTTGATATTAGATGATAGTCTCTCTTTTTTATCAGATGACGCCAAAAAAGATATGGTATCCCAGTTGAAAACATTTGCGCAAGAGAATGAATCCACTATTTTATGGTTTAGCTCTGAAATCAAGGATTTGAATTATACTGAATCTAAGTGGGAAATTACCTTATCTGAATTCAAACAATGCCAAACCAAAATAGAGCGACATGAAATTCGAAAGGAATTCCCAAAAGGTGCCATGGACATTAAATGTAATAATTTGCATTTTTCTTATGATGACAGAACCGTTTTTACAAATCTAAATATTGAGAAAACCTCATTTCGATCATTGGGGATTTCTGGGGAAAATGGATCAGGGAAAACCACCATTGCAAACTTGATTCAAAAAATAATCTCAGCAGATGAGGGAACATTTTCCATAAGTCAGAAGGGCGTCAATGTGGAAAAACTTGCCTATATAGATCAATTTCCGGAGAATTTGTTGATGGGGAGAACACTCTCATTTTTATTTGAGGAACTGATTGCGCATAAATTTTTTAACCCACATTTAGAAAGGACGTTTAAAAAACGTTTGGAGCGATTTCAAATCCAATGGGAAGCAATAGCGCATAAAAATGCAATGGATTTATCCTGGGCCTCCTTGCGAATTTCTCTCATTGTTTTGTTGACCCATTGTGAGTATAATTTATTGATTTTAGACGAGCCGAGTTTTGGATTAGGCTGGGAACAAAAACGTGCTTTGACTCAATATTTAATGGAAATTATGAAGAAAAAACATTTTATCATCATCTCTCATGATCAATCATTTTTGCGTCAAAATTGTGATCAAGTTTGGCATTTAGAACAGTCAACATTAACAAAAGTAAACTACCAATATGAATCAGAAAAAAATTAGAAAGAAGCTGACAGATGATCCTACACGGATTTTGACCTTAGCAAATATCATCTCTTTGTTGCGTGCCTTATCGGCCATACCCATTATTTACACAATGCTTGTGCCTGAATATAGAGGGTTAACGGCGGTCTTGATTATCCTAGCCGTATTATCCGATGCCTTGGATGGTTATTTTGCTCGGCGAGCTCATGAGGTGACAAATTTCGGAAAATGGTTGGACCCTGCGGCAGATTTTATCGTCATTACAGCTGTAGTTCTTACCCTCGTGACGATGGAGCTTTTTCCAAAATGGTTTTTTCTTTTTTATGTGATACGACATATTATTATTGCAGTACCTGCTATTTATTTATTGAATTATGATTATCATATTTTGAGCGCAAATATGTGGGGGAAATGGGCAACAGGTATTTCGGCCTTAACTGTTTTTCTACATATTTTTGATTTTCATGCGATTCCGTGGCTTAAAGATGCAAGTTTGTATATTGCCTTTGGATTGCTCGTAATTAGTTTATTGCTGTACTTTAAATTGTATTTTGATATATTTCAAAGGATTAGGGAAAAGAATGTTGAATAAACTTTTTAATGCGCTTCAACGAACGCGAAAATCGCTTCGTACCGCATTTCATTCAGTCACGGGACAGTCCATATCAGCGGATTCAATGGAGGCGCTAGAAGAGCAGCTTTTGGCATCAGATTTAGGTTTAGAAATGACGGATACGATTTTGGATTTAGCAGAATCGGTGAAAAAAGATGAATTTTTATCCAAAGTCAAAAAATACATTGTGGATGTTGTAACTCAAGTGCCTGCATTCGAAATATCCAAAGTGCCGACGGTTTTGATTGTGGTGGGCGTGAATGGAACAGGGAAAACAACCAGCGTTGCAAAATGTGCGGATTATTACACAAAGCAAGGAAAAAAAGTTCTGATTGTTGCGGCGGATACGTATCGGGCGGCAGCCGTGGAGCAACTGCGAATTTGGTCAAATCGAATCAAGACCCGTCTCATTTTCAATGAAAAAACAAAAGAGCCTTCCGCCATTTTATTTGATGGTTTATGCGCAGCCAAATCTGAAGCAGCTGAGCTTGTTATTGTGGATACGGCTGGTCGTTTACATACCTATGAAAATCTTATGCTCGAATTAGAGAAAATGCTTCGTGTTGTTGAATCACGATTTCCTGAATTTGATCTAAAGACTCTATTAACCATTGATGCAACTTTGGGGCAAAATTCATTAACTCAAGCACGGGAATTTTCTAAAAAAATAAAAATTGATGGCGTCATTCTCACCAAAATGGATGGGACAGCCAAAGGTGGGATTGTGCTTCCGTTGGCGCAAGAAATGAATATCCCTGTTTCATTTGTAGGCGTGGGCGAAAATATAGACGATTTTATTCCTTTTGATGGGGAAGAATATGTGGAAGGATTATTAGGCGACGGGAATGAGTAAAAAATTAAATATGATCAGCTTAGGGTGCGCCAAAAATTTGGTGGATTCTGAAATACTTTTGGGTGGATTGAAAAATCAAAATGTGGATATTGTAGAAAATCCAGAACAGGCAGATGCCATCGTCATCAACACATGTGGATTTTTAGATATTGCCAGAGAAGAATCTATTGATACCATTTTGCAAGCTGTTGAATTGAAAAAATCGGGAGATATTGAAGAATTAGTGGTAATGGGTTGTCTTTCTGAGCGATATCCGGAAGCATTGAAAAAAGAAATTCCGGAAGTAGATCGTTTTTTTGGGAGTAATGACCATCGACTTATTGCCTCTTTTTTAACAGGAAAATCTTTCTCCAAAGACGATCCATTATTTTATCGCTCTTTGATGACTCCTTCTCATTATGCATATCTAAAAATTGCGGAAGGGTGCGATAATGGCTGCACTTTTTGTTCTATTCCGATTATGCGTGGAAAACAAAAAAGCCGTTCCATTTCGGCGATTATGGATGAAGCAGAACGACTCGTCTCTGGCGGGGTAAAAGAATTGCTTGTGATTGCACAAGATTCCACATCCTATGGTTGGGATTTAGACGGAAAAAATTATCTCGATACTTTACTCAAAAAATTGAATACACTGGGAGATGATTTGGAATGGATTCGACTTCATTATGCGCATCCAGCCCATTTGAGTCAAAAAATTATTGATGCTATGGCGGAAAGCGACAAAGTGTGCAAATATATTGATATGCCCATTCAGCATGCGTCGGATTCTATTTTGAAAACCATGAAAAGAGGTTTGGGGCAGGACGGTATTCGAGACCGTATTTCCCGTTTGCAATCAGCTATTCCGGATATTCGTATTCGGACTACATTGATTACAGGATTTCCTGGAGAAACGGAAGATGATTTTAAGCAATTGAAAGATTTTGTAGAAGAAATTGAATTTGATCGTCTTGGCATTTTTACCTATTCGGAAGAAGAAGATACGGGAGCGGCAGATATCAAAGACGATGTGCCACGGCAAGTGAAAGATGATCGAAAAAATTTACTCTTAGATATTCAGAATGAAATTAATATGAAAAAAAATGAGACCATGATTGGTCAAACAATGAAAGTGCTTATCGATGAAGCTGGGGAAACGCTTTCTGTTGGGCGGACCGAATTTGATTCTCCGGAAGTCGATCATATTGTCCATATCGAAAAACCTCAAACTGTTGGTACATTTGTCACCGTAAAAATTGACGACGCGAATGAATATGAATTATTTGGAAAAGTAGTGTCTAATACTTATTGATAAACTTGCCAGAATATAGACATAATATGTTTTTTCCATCTTCGAAATTATTAGAAACTTATTTGTAATACCAAAAAATAAGTCATTCTGAAAAAGCGAAGCGAATGAAGAATCTTCTATCGCAACTTTAGATTATTTTTCAAATGAAATTCAGTTGTTATTCAAAGGAGATTCTTCGTCGTAACCTCTTCAGAATGACAGCGTTTTGTGTTTTGTTTAAAATCTGACGTCATTCAAAAAAGATTCTTTGCTGGGTTTGCTTTTCTCAAGAATCGCTAATCTGGGTTATACGCTCAGAATGACAATGTCTTTTCTTTCTTACTCATCTTGATAAACAAGAGTAAAAAAGGTCATCCAAAATGAGCGATTGGATAGAAAAATGGTATAAATATCTTTTTCAAAACAATTCAAGTCTGCCATTGCTATCCGTCGGTAATTGTGCGTAAATTAGACAATATGGCAGAGTTTAAAATTCATTCAGATTTCAATCCAGCTGGCGATCAACCCCAAGCCATCACTGAAATTGTAAAAGGATTAAACCGTGGTGAGGATTACCAAACCTTACTCGGTATTACAGGATCAGGGAAAACATTTACCATGGCGAATGTAATTCAAGAAGTCCAACGCCCCACATTAATTATGTCTCATAATAAAACCTTAGCGGCGCAACTTTATGGTGAATTCAAACAATTGTTCCCCAATAATGCCGTGGAATTTTTCATCAGCTATTATGACTATTATCAGCCAGAAGCGTATATGCCAGTTACGGATACGTTTATTGAAAAAGACTCATCCGTCAATGAAGAAATTGATAAGCTGCGATTAAAAACAACAAGCTCACTTATGTCGCGCCGAGATGTGATTGTGATCAGCTCCGTTTCATGTATTTATGGCATTGGTTCACCGAACGATTACAAAGATCAAGTGGTGAGTCTCAAGAAAGGTGAAACCTTAGATCGTCGTCAATTTCTTGCTGATTTGATTCATATTCATTATGTGAGAAATGATTTAGTTTTAGAGCGAGGAAATATTCGTGCTCGTGGGGATGTGATTGAAATCTATCCCGCTTATGAAGATGCGTGTGTGCGTGTAGAACTTTTTGGTGCAGAGGTGGATCGTATCGTTACTTTTGATCCACTCACGGGAGAAATCATCCACGAATTGGATAAGCTATTTATCTATCCAGCCAAGCATTTTGTTACGGATAAAGAGACGGTGCTTCGTGTGATTGGAGAAATACAAAGAGAATTGACTCAGCGATTGGAATTTATGCGAAATAACAATAAATTATTGGAAGCCCAACGTTTAGAGCAACGGACAAATTTTGACATCGAAATGATGATAGAGCTGGGATATTGTTCGGGGATCGAAAATTATTCACGATATTTTTCCAATCGTAAATCCGGGGAAAAACCTTTTACTTTAATCGATTTTTTCCCAGATGATTTTATGACTATTTTGGACGAATCTCATGTGACTTTGCCTCAAATTCAAGGCATGTATAATGGAGATCGAGCTAGAAAAGAAGTTTTGGTGGAACATGGATTTCGATTGCCCAGTGCTTTGGATAATCGTCCTCTCAAATATGATGAATTTTTAAAAGCACAAAAACAAGTTCTGTTCACTTCTGCCACGCCATCTCACCGGGAATTGGAACTCACAAAAGGTGTTGTTGTAGAGCAAGTCATTCGTCCGACTGGACTATTAGACCCAAAAGTGGATGTGCGAGGAACACGTGGTCAAATTGATGATTTGATAGGCGAAATTCGTTGTCGTGCCAAAAAGAATGAGCGTGTTCTTGTAACGACTTTGACGAAACGCTCTTCTGAAGATTTAACGGAATATATGAGTGGACTTCAAATTCGTGTTCGCTATCTTCATTCTGAAATCAAATCATTCGAACGGGTGAAGATACTGCGTGATTTACGATTAGGAGAATTTGATGTTTTGGTTGGAATTAATCTTTTACGAGAGGGGCTTGATTTACCCGAGGTAAGCTTGGTTGCTGTATTGGATGCCGACAAACAAGGATTCTTGCGTTCAAAAGGTGCTTTACTTCAGATGGCTGGACGTGCAGCACGGCATAAAGATGGACTTGTGATTTTGTATGGCGATAAACGATCTGAAGCGATGGAGTATCTTATTTCTGAAACAAAACAACGACGAAAAAAGCAGGAAATATTTAATATAAAGCATCACATTACCCCGAAAACAATTTATAAAAATATGGATGATATTATTCATAGCACTGCGGTGGCAGATTCTATGGGCGAAACAATTATTGAAGAAAAATCTAATCGACGGATTGAGCCTTTTAGTCAAATGGATAAACAATTAGCCTTAGATATGATGCGTCAAGAAATGTTGGAATCAGCAGAGAAATTAGAATTTGAACAAGCAGCAAAGTTGCGTGATGAAATTGAAAAATTAGAAAAAGAATTAGAGAAAGTATTTTGACTAGAAAGTAGAAAGTGAGGCAAAAAAAATGGATATAGATCGCATACAAAAATTGTCTGGTATCATTGGACATTCGGACAAAATTAGAGAAGTCCTTGATTTGGTGGCGCAAGTTGCGCCTGTAGATATTACAGCACTCATTACGGGTGAATCTGGCGTTGGTAAAGAGATGGTGGCGAAAGCGGTTCATTTGGCGAGTCGCCGTTCTAGGGAAGAATTGGTGGTTGTGAATTGTGGCGCTATCCCTGAAGGCATTATTGAAAGTGAATTATTTGGGCATAAAAAAGGAGCCTTCACTGGTGCCGAAAATGATCGGAAAGGCTATTTTGAATTCGCCAACAAAGGAACAATTTTCTTAGATGAAATCGGTGAAACGCCTTTATCTACTCAAGTGAAATTGCTCCGTGTACTCGAAACCGGTGAATTCATGCGCGTAGGAGATTCAAAAACGCTCAAAACGGATGTGCGAGTCATAGCGGCTACCAATAAAAATTTGGGAGAAATGGTTCAAAAAGGCACTTTTCGCCAAGATCTCTATTATCGACTAAAAACTGTGACGCTTCATGTGCCGTCATTACGAGATCGTGTTGAAGATATTTCCCATTTAGTTGAACGATTTGCATTAGAATTCACTCAAAGTAACGAAATATTGTATCGTGGGTTTATGCCGGAAGCCATTCGTTTGATGAAAAAATATGAATGGCCAGGGAATGTGCGTGAGTTAAAGAATTTTGTAGAAAAAATATTGGTTTTAGAAAAAGGTGAGCGCATCACAGAAGCCATGATTTCACGTGAATTGGCGGATTCCATAGGACCTTTATCTATGAATCCAAACTTGCCTGTTTTGGTGAATGATTCTGCAGAAAGAGCTGAAATTGATCTCATATTACGTCAATTATTTTTATTACGACAAGATTCGGAAACAATCCGAAATCAATTGATGGCGCTCGTCCAGAATGGCGATTTGAGCTCAAACACGCTCGCGGTGGGTGATGGCTTGAATATTGGGCGTCCGATTCCTGATAAATCAATGGAAATAACGGATGATGATGCCTACTTTATTCGTGATGAAGCCATTGGAGATATGGTGATGAAAGATTTGGAGAGGGAAGCGATTACGAGAACCCTTAAATTCTTCAACAATAATCGACGAAAATCAGCGAAATCATTGAATATGAGCGAACGAACACTTTATCGAAAAATTGAAGAATTTGGTTTAGAACCTAAAATAAAAAAATCTCATGTATTTTAAGCAAATAGGTAAATATGTAAAACGTAATGTAGTTTTGTATATCATGGGATTCTCTTTATTCTTTACGGGCTGTATGTTCTACTCAATGGCAGGTTCCATTCCGCCACATATCAAGTCCATTGCCATTCCGCTATTAGAGAATGAAACCGCTGAATTCGGGGTTGCAGAAGATATTACAGACGGACTAATCGAAGAGTTTACGCAGGAAAATATTTTGCGCGTCGTGGATTTTAATCTGGCGCATTCAGCGCTTCAAGGCAAAGTGATAAAAATTGCAGATGGTCCTCATACGTTTAATCAAGATGAAGTTGTATCGGAATATCGTTATTCCATTACGCTTCAATTGGAATGGAATGATTTGGTGAAAGGAGAAACGCTAATCACTAAAAAATATACAGCTTGGGGCGCCTATGGATTGTCTGGAGACATTTCTACGGATGGCATTGATAATGACGGTGACGGCAAAATTGATGAATTGGATGATGATGAATTTGGTGAACCTAGAGCTTTCGCAACTCAGGTTGCTGTGCGTAAAATTGCAGAAGATATTTTGAACGATATTGTATCAACTTGGTAATGAAAATTTTTAAAATTGAATAAAGGAAAAAGAAAAAATGGATAAAACAATTTCAAATCTGTCTCATTTTGAAGGGCAAGAAATCACTTTAAAAGGATGGGTATATAACAAACGTGCAATTGGAAAAATTTGGTTTCTCATTTTGCGAGACGGCACAGGATTGGTTCAGTGCGTGGTGGTAAAAGGAGAAGTAGATGAAGCTCTTTTTGATTTAGAAGCAGATTTAAATCAAGAAGATGCGGTTATGGTAACAGGAAGCATTCGAAAAGAACCTCGTTCTATCGGTGGCTATGAATTAGGCGTGAGCAAGATCGAAGTGGTTCAGCATGTAACGGAAGAATATCCGATTGGACCGAAAGAACATGGTCCGGATTTTTTGATGTCAAATCGACATTTGTGGTTGCGTTCAAAACGTCAGAATGCCATTATTCGTGTGCGTCATCGTATTGTGAAGGCGATTCGTGATTTCTTTGATATGAATGAATTTACTTTGGTGGATTCTCCCATGTTTACAGCAAATGCGGTTGAAGGCACCACAGATTTGTTTGAAGTGGACTATTTTGATCGTTCTGCATATTTGACTCAAAGTGGACAACTTTATGGTGAGGCAAGCGCTATGGCATTTGGGAAGATTTATGTTTTTGGCCCCGTGTTTCGTGCGGAAAAATCTAAAACACGTCGTCATCTCACTGAATTTTGGATGGTGGAGCCAGAAATGGCTTATTGTGATTTAGAGCAGGATATGGATTACGCAGAAAAGTTTGTCGCATATATTGTTCAGCAATGTTTGGAACATTGTCAAGCCGAATTCAAAATCTTAGAGCGAGATACAGGAAAATTGGAATCCATTATTCCGCCCTTTCCAAGAATCACGTACGATGAAGCGGTAAAGATATTACATGATAATGGTTTGGACTTTAGCTATGGTTCTGATTTTGGCGCTCCGGATGAAACCTTGCTCGCTGAACAATTCGATAAACCTGTGATGATTCATCGTTGGCCTGCTGATACGAAGCCTTTCTACATGAAACGAGACGAACAGAACGATGATTTAGCCTTAGGCGTAGATATGATTGCTCCTGAGGGATACGGCGAAATTATCGGTGGAGGACAACGAGAAGATGACCACGATATTTTGCTTAAACGTATTCGTCATCATGATTTACCCTTGGAACCTTTCAAATGGTATTTAGATTTACGGAAATACGGGTCCGTTCCTCATGCAGGATTTGGTTTAGGCTTAGAGCGAACGGTCGCATGGATTACAGGGACTAAACATATTCGTGAAACCATTCCTTATCCACGCACTTTATCTCGATTGGAACCTTAATGTTTGCAAAAACACGCATTTCTGTTTTTGGGGGGAGAGATATTTCTGAGGCGATTTATCAAGATGCTTATACTTTAGGAAAATTATTGGCAAAGGAAGGATATTTGGTGTATTGCGGCGGCGGAAAGGGTGCGATGGAAGCCGTAGCAAAAGGTGTAAATGAAGCAAATGGAACGGTTGTTGGTGTTTTAAAAGGAGAGAATCTAAACGAGATGAATGATTATATCACGATTCCAATGGCAACAAATATGGGGATTACACGGAATGCTTTATTGGCTTATAATTGTGATGTAGCTGTAGCCATCAGCGGAAAATATGGCACGCTTTCTGAAATTGCTTTTGCCTTCCAATTGGAGAAACCTGTGATCGGACTCCATAGTTGGGCTTTAGATGGATTTGATAATGTAGAATCGCCAAACGATGTAATAACATTTATTAAAGATAACACTTAAAGTAGAATATGAATAGGTGAAAACTTTTAAAGCAACAGTATCAGGACAAGTGCAAGGGGTTTGGTTTCGAGACTATACACAAAAGGAAGCAATAAAATTGGGTCTAAAAGGGTTTGTGAAAAATAGGAATGACGGCACCGTATATTTGGAAGCATCTGGGGCAGAAGAGGCGTTGAAATCTTTAGCGCAGTGGCTTAATAGTGGTTCACCATTGTCCGATGTAAAAAATGTGGAGATCGAATGGGGAGCACCCTTAAGATCTGTCAATAATTTTGAGATTAAGCATTCATGAAAATTGCGCTTTGCCAAATAAATCCAAGTGTAGGCGCTTTTGCCCATAATCGAAAGTTGATCCTTTCTCGCTATGAAGAGGCCATAAAAAAAGGTGCGGATTTGGTTGTATTTCCCGAACTGGTTATTAGCGGTTATCCGCCACAGGATTTATTATGGGAAAGAGCCTTCATTCAGAAAAATACACTTGAATTATCTCGAATTGCCTCCAAATCCACAATTCCCATGATACTGGGAGGCATTCGTGAAGAAAATGGGAAAATCTACAATAGCGCATTTTTATGTCAATCAGGTCAAATTAGGGCGAAATACGACAAAATATTATTGCCTACTTATGATGTATTCGATGAAGAGCGATACTTTGAATCTGGAAATGAATTGGGAATATGGTCTGTAAATATCCAGGAAAAAACGTACCAAATTGGTATCCAAATTTGTGAAGATTTATGGGATGAAGATTATGATAGAAAAATTGCTTTAGAACAAAAAGAAGCGGGTGCAGATTGTATTATTAATATCTCTGCTTCGCCTTTTCACGAAGGGCGAATGATGGAAAGACGGACATTGATACAATCAAAAGTTTTAGAAACTCGGTTTCCCTTTTATTATTGCAATATGGTCGGTGCACAGGATGAGCTTATATTTGACGGCCAATCTTTGGCTTTGAATGAAGATGGGGAAATTATGGCTATTGGAAAAGCATTTTCCGAAGATTTGTTGCTGGTGGAATCAAAGCAAAAACCGATTGATATTTTAGACTGTAATCGAGAGGAAAATATCTATGGCGCTCTGGTTTTGGGCGTATCCGATTATTTTCGAAAAACGGGTCATACGGATGCTGTGATTGGCTTAAGTGGTGGTATTGATTCTGCCCTTGTCGCCTGTATTGCCAAAGACGCTTTGGGTGCGGAACATGTCCATGGAATTGCCTTGCCTAGTAAATATTCCAGCGATCATAGTATCGCGGATGCAGAAACATTAGCCCAAAATTTAAAGATTGATTTTCGGATTTTACCTATCGCTGAAACGGTTCAGACTATGGAAACCGCATTGGTGCCTATTTTTATGGGAAAGGAACCGAATGTTGCTGAAGAAAATATCCAAGCACGGGTTCGTGGGAATTTGCTCATGGCCATGGCCAATAAGTTTGGATGGCTTTTACTTTCCACCGGAAATAAAACAGAAATGGCTTTGGGCTATTGCACACTTTATGGAGACATGAGCGGTGGATTGTCTGTGATTTCCGATTTATCTAAAACAGATGTCTATGCATTGGCGAATTATGTAAATCAAAAAAAAGGTGCGTGCATTCCTGAAAATACGATTAACAAACCACCTTCTGCAGAATTGGCACCGAATCAAGTGGACCCTTTTGATTATGATATTGTGAGCCCTTTGGTGGATAAAATCGTAGAAGATCAAATTTCGCTTGAAACACTGATTAAAAGTGGGGAAGATGAGGCGCTGGTTAAAAGACTCTATAATCTCGTCAGAATCAATGAGTATAAACGTCGTCAAGCCGCACCCGGACTCCGTGTGAGCTCAAAAGCGTTTGGCTCTGGAAGAAGAATGCCAATTGTAAATCATTTTGAAGGGGGAATCAAATCATGACGCGATATTTTCTATTAAGTTTATTGCTTGTTTCATCTCTTTTTGCCGAAGGAGAATTTCAGAAAAAAAAGAAGAGCCCATCAGAATTTTGGGGGCGGCTTTCCACCGGACATAAGGTCTCATTTATCAATGGTGTTTATAGTGCTGTAACCACGATGAAAAGGCATCACAAGCATGAAGTTTATCGCCAGCATAAGGGAGATCCAAACTGGACTCGCCCTTACTATATCGAACGATATTATGAAATTATAGATGAATATTATTCCGAATCCGTTGGCTATGATTTGCGGGTTTTGGCTCTACACATGGATGCCCTTTATGCAAATTATGATAACCGAAACATTCCGATTATGGAGGCCTTACATATTGTGTCTTTAGCTCAAGATGGAGATCGATCTCGGGCAGATTTGAAATTACTCCAAGCGCAGAGAAAATATAATCCTTGAGGAAAGTATAAAGTTTTTTAATAGCTATTTTTTTGGAACATTTTCATTTAATATTAATTAAAGCAAAGTTAAAGGTTTAACTTTCGCACCTTTATTGCGTCAATTCATTACAAACTTTCATTAAGGAGAAACCATGTTTAAAAAAATCATCATTTTATCTATAGTGCTCAGTGCGTCATTGCTCTTTGCTCAAGGACATTCAGGGCGACGCGGTGGCGGAATGCCAGCTATAGGAAAAATTTCTGGCGTTGTGGCGGATTCATTGACCGATGAATTCATTCCGTATGCTTCTATTTCGGTTATCAATTTAAAAACGGATGAAATCGTTACAGGTGGCATCACGGATGAATCGGGCTATTTCAATATTACAGGGATTTCTTTTGGACGATTTAAAGTCCGAGTTGAATTTATTGGGTATGCACCTCGTGAAATTGGTCCCATCAAACTATTTCCAGGAGGAGGAACAATGGAGCCTTTTCTTGGACGAATTTTGTTAGAACAGAAATCATTAAAAATGGATGATGTTACCGTTATTGCAGACAAGCCAATTTTTACCCATTCCGTGGACAAAAAGGTCTTCAATGTGGAACAAAATACCACGACAACGGGCGGGAATGCGATTGACGTTTTAAGACAAGTTCCAGGCGTGGAAGTGGACATGAATGGAAAAGTAAGTCTTCGTGGAAATACCAATGTGAATCTTTTGATAGATGGTAAATCCACACGAATGAGCGCCGCAAATGAAGAAGCGCTTTTAGAAAATATATTGGCTGACAATATCAAAGATGTGGAAGTGATTACCAATCCTGGCGCAAAATATGATCCGGACGGGATGGCGGGTATTTTAAATATCGTGCTGAAGGAAAATAGATTGGCGGGTTTGAATGGCGGGTTTTCTTTAGGAACTGATTTTGGCGTTCGGAATAATGCTTCTGGACAAGTGAATTACAAGAATAAGCATTTTAACCTTTTTTCAAATGTGGGTGTGAAGGCGAGAGTTCGAAATCGAACCGGTGATAACGAGCAATTCATGACCTTGAATGATACAATCACTTATTTAAATGAAATCACCACAAATGACAGAAATGGGTCTAATTTATTTTTTAAAAGTGGAATGGAATACACGCCCAATCGTTTTCATACATTTGGTTTTGATATGAGTTATAATGATGGTGGAGGGAAAGGAGATTCCCGAGTTGATTCAGATCATAGGGTTGATGATATTTTATCTAAATATTATCGAGAAACGACTGGAACAGGATTTCGTGATGGGCTTGATTTTACTCTAAACTATGATAGAAAATTCCAAGATCCGCGACATAATTTGACATTTTTAGCGAGCCAATCTCAAGGCAAAGATGATCATGATAATTCTTTTGAGATGTTTTTAGAATCGGGTGATCCAGATATACTTGATTTTTCGCCACAAAAAACAGCGCGATTAAACAAAAACTATTCAAGTTTATTTCAAGCCGATTATGTGCTTCCATTGGAAGAATGGAAAATAGAAGCAGGATTTAAATCAACGGGAAGAGAAATGGATGATGATTTTGTTTCTGAAAGTCAAATATCAGGCGAATGGTCGGATTACGATTCTTTAACAAATCAATTTATTTACAATGAAAAAATCAATGCAGTATATACGCAAATTTCATTGAATAAAGGCATGGCTCAAGGACAATTTGGACTTCGTTATGAAATGGCGGAAGCCCATTCGGAGCTGGTTACCACTGATTCGACTTATGATAACCCTTATAATAGTTTTTTCCCTAGTGCCTCTATTTCATTTGGACCGGCTGGGATTTTTCAAATACAAGCCAGCTATAGCAAACGAATCAATCGTCCTTCATCGCGACGACTAAACCCTTTCCCAAATTATTCCAATAAAATGAATATGCGCATGGGAAATCCATTTTTGAGACCTGAATATATCGATAGCTATGAGCTCAATTTCTCCAAAATGAGTCGGAAATTATCCATTACGGCTGGGCTTTATTATCGTCACATGGTGGATAAAATTCGTCACCATAAATTTGTCAGGGATGACGGTGTTGGTGTGACGACTTATGTGAATTTTGACAACACTAAAACCTTTGGGAGTGAATTAGTTTTGTCGGGACAACTCGTCAAAGGCTTGCGCGTGATGTTGAGTGGAAATGCTTATGTGGATGCCTTTGATGCAAGCAGTTTGAATATGGCAGAATATGATGCAGATGCGATTGGCTTGAGTGGACGTGCCATGATTATGTGGAATCTAAGTCAAAATACCGAACTAATGTTGATGACTTTTTACCGCGCTCCCATGGATATTCCTTTGGGGCGGATGAATGCCATGTCGTTCACCACGTTTTCTATTAAACAATCTTTCATGGATAAACGCATGAGCCTAGCTTTAAAAGTGAACGATCCTCTCGATGTGCAAGGATTTAGTTTTGAGGTGGGGGAAGCCCATTGGAATCAATCCGGATTATGGCGATGGGATAGTCGTTATGCAACCTTGAATTGGGATTACCGATTTGGTAAGATGGAACAGAGTAGCCGTAGAGGAAAACGAGGTGGATCAGAACGAGAAGATATGGATATGGGATTTTAAATTAAGAATCAATTAGCGATATAAAACAAAAAACCCTCTGCTTAAACAGAGGGTTTTTTGTTAGGCAATTTTGTTTGAGTTATTTGAGTAATATCATTTTTTGCGTTTGGCGTTTATTCCCGGAAATTAATTCAGAAAAATAAATACCGCTGGCAAAATTCTGCGCATTCCATTTCACTTCATAATCTCCAGCTTGTAATGTCTTATTGACTAAAGTTGCCACAAGCCTTCCAGAAATATCATAAATATTGAGGGAAGTGGGAGATGCAATATCTAACCCAAGATCAAACTGAATCGTCGTGATAGGATTAAATGGATTTGGATAATTTGCATACAGCTTAAACGCATTTGCCACTGTTAAACTTGTCGGATCAGTTGAAACTGTCGCGTCTCTTAAGAAAAGGATTTCTTCATAAATAGCGATTTCTTGAACATCTTCTAATTCACTAAAGAATGGAAACATATCTTCCAAACATTGATCGAGTGAGTCAAAACCATCCTCTTCGCAAGGGTCAAAGCTCTCCCAAGCAAAAAGGGAATCGCCATTAGTTGCATATTCAATTTGAATGGTATCGCTCTCGCCCCATTCATCTTCTTCAAAAAGAATATAAAGCGTATCTGTTGTCGCATTCCAAGTAAAATGGCTCGTGTCTGACCACGTTGTATCTTCATAGTCATCATAGATCCATTCTGTTTCAAATCCTGTAGAATCGCTCATAAATTCTAAACGGAAATCATCATCTGGACCTTCCCCAAATTCAAAAAATGGAAATGGGACAGAAGTTAAAGCTCCGGCTAAGAAATCGATCATTTCGATTGAAACTGAACCGGATAAAATGAGACTATCTGTGCCTGTTGAATCCCACAGAGAAAGCCCTAACTCACTGATATCAATTGTATAATTGTTGGTATCGAGTGCAAAAAGGTTCATCGCGTCTGCAGAATCTGCCATAAACTCTGTTGCTGTTGTGTCATCAAAAGTTACCCCAAAAATTATATCAATAGAATCAGCTCGTCCGACACTAGATCCAAAAGCAACGATGGTAGGATTGGGCTCTTCTAATTCGTTGGTTTCTTCATTCTCAAGTGAAAATAAATCAAATAAACTGATGTTCATGAGAAAACCCATTATCTCTTCGTCGTCTTCATAATTGCTATCTTCTATGGTAAATGTAACACTATCACCTGCTTGACCTGACCATCCCACATCTTCAAAATTAAGATTCCATTCTATAGCAAGGTCACTCGAATCTCCTGCGCCTACGCAATAAAAAGTATATTGCCCATTATCGAGACATATATCCCATTCTGAGGCACAATCATTTGGATCATCATAAGCATTTGGCCATTCTGACATAATCTCCTGTCCATCCTCATCCACAATAGTCCAGTTGATTTCGTTATTCCAGCCATCACAGGACGCATCGTGGATTCTGAGCCAAGCACAGTTGTCGAAATCTTGGTCTAGATCACCAAAAATGCTGGGGTCTAAAGCATAGGTTAAAGCCGTAGAAAAACTAGGTCCCTCAACCTCTATACTATCTTGAACTTCTTCTAAGCCCATCATTTGCATCGGGTTTGGACTGCTTTGATCCGTGCCAACACGAAGCATCAATATTGCTTGAATATCTTCCAAATCCCAAGCACCGACCACATCATTAAAATCGCGAGAATGTGTTCTATTTTGCTTCGTTTTTGAAAGGTCTCCAAACTTTGATAATTCTTCCAGTGATACGTCTTGATATTGGGTTTGGATAATTTGTTTGATTTGCTTCATCTGTTTCTCGATTTTTCCAGCGCCAAAGCAGATAGAGAGCGTCAAAAGTGTGATAACTATTTTTTTCATGTTTGTTCCCTTTTTTGTTTTGTGAATACACCAATTTAAATGACAAATATCGACAATTGCAATGCCTTAATGAGCATTAATATTCTATCCGAAATTGGTTTATTCTATTTCAGTAAAATTATTTTTTTGGTTTGGCGTTTATCTCCAGAAATTAATTCCGAGAAATAAATTCCACTGGCAAAATTCTGTGCATTCCATCTCACTTCATAGGCTCCAGCTTGTAATGTCTTATTGAGTAAAGTTTCCACAAGCTTTCCCGAAATATCATAAATATTGAGGGAAGTGGGAGATGCAATATCTAAACCCACATCAAACCGAATACTTGTAATGGGATTAAATGGATTTGGATAATTCGCATAAAGTTTAAAATGATTTAATCCTAACTCTGAATTGACACTTAGTGCTTCCGTGAGTGTAAAAGAACTTGTAGCATTTGAGAATGACATATTTGTATTTCCAGAATAATCCATCATGAGTTCACCTTCTAAATGCAAATCGATTGTTTGCCCACTAGAGGCAGAAGCGTCCACTAAATTATTGAGTGTAAAAAGAGGGCCAGAACCCACGAGTAATGAATCTTCCCAAGAACTGGCAATAATTTTCACGCCTGTTTCATCGGGAATTAAATCGATGTTCCAATTACTGAGTCTATCACTTTTTTCAAGCATTGGATTCCATGTATCGTCATGATTCCAATCTTCAAAAGATTCACCTTCATTCCAAATTCCGTCACCATTTTCATCCGTAAAAGGTTCGTCGCTTGGCGTCAATAAATGTGGGATGTCACTCATGTGAAAAATCATCATACGAATTGGAACGTTATTATCTAATGAAATTGCATAAGAGGCAGACCCGCCCGCTGCTCCAGAAGCATTTTCAATAGCATAGACCTGTTCTTGTGGTGAAATGGTATAGGTGGCAGATTGGTTGTGGATCATGCCAATTTCTGCATCGTCACCTTGTCGTGTTGCTAAAACATGGTCCAATTGAATTTCTAATTGAAAGGCAGAGCCCGTATTGGCAAATAAGCCAATCTCTAAAACTGGGCCGGTCCCAGCGCTTAAGATTGGATTCACAAATTGAAGGTTAAATCCATCTATTACAATGGAGTCCACGCTAAGGCGATTAAGCACGGTGATATCTGTAATGGAAACGGGTGCAGGAAAAAAATCTATAGAGATGGACAAAGATTGGATATCCATGTCATTATCAAAACCAATTTGGAACGACCCTTCATCATAGGCATTTCCCGAGCCAGAAATGGGGTAAGCTGAGGCGGTGATGATTTCGTTGAACTGAATATCAAAGGACATATTGTCGCCAGAATCTGAGATATTATCAATGCGAACCATAGAGGGGAGACCGTAATAACTTTCTGTAGATGGAATGGTGGTGTGGCTGAACTCCCGATTGTTCGTTGTTCCAGGAAAAACATCTCCACCATCGCTATAACCTCCATTTTCTAAAGAGTATAATCCATCAGCCTGTTCTAAAGCCACGCCATAATGAGGTTCATTGTTATTGGGCGCCCAACCAGACGCAGTCATTTCAGTATCAATATGCCAAATGGCGAGTCCAGGAGAAGGCATTAAAGTATCTGTCCCCACTTTTTGGCGATTTTCGATGAGCCAATATTCGGAATTGTCTGATGGGTGATTGACTTGATAAATCAAATTATGGTCAAAAGATTTACCAAGTGTTACTTGATTTATATCATCTGTTAATGTTTCTATATTTGTCCAGCCAAGTTCTGATTTGCTCCACGCATTCATAGCGGATGGATACCAAGGTGTATTTCCACTTGTGCCCCAAGAGCCAGAACCCATGAGTGCTAATTTGCCTGATCCCGAAGATGAATAATCCGTGTCATATAAATCGGGCAAACCCAAAGCATGTCCAAATTCATGTGCCAAAACACCAATGGCAACAATATTCCCATTTTGTTTTTCAGGATTAACCGTATAAGCATTAATGGTAACGCCATCATATTGGACAGCCCAATTTCCTAAATTCCATTTATGAGACCAAATATTTGATTCATCCCCTTCTTCGGCACCAGGTCCGGCATGAATCACATTAAGGGCATCAACGTTTCCGTCGCCATCATTGTCAAATTTTGACCAATCAAAACCTTCTGCTTCCAAAGCATCAACGGCGGTGCGTATCATCTCTTTAAGATGGTCATAACCATTTGGATTGCTATGTGCAAAATAATTATGGGTGTTGCTTGACGTTATCCAATTGCTTAAAGTCGAAATTGGTAAAAATTGTTCATAAGAAATTTCTTGATAAAAATCACGAAAACTCCCAGAATGATTCTTCCCCGGATGGGAATAGCCTTCAAGATTCCAAACATCATCCAGAGCTGATCGGTCAAAGCTATAATCGTAATCTGAAAAATCTATTAAAAGGCATGGAACAAAAAACGTGTCACTGCGAGTATTTGAAAGAGAGGGGATAGGGCTTTCATCATTGAAAATGATTGCTTCAGGGATCAGTGGCTTGGGAATATGGGCTAAATTCGGATTATCTTCAGGATTTTGAGATAAGCTTACTTTTTCATTGGAAGGAATCAGTTTGGTGTCATCAATTGCTTTGGCATAGGTCCACCAGCCTGCTTGATTTTTTACAATCGACCATCCTTTTGTTTCGTGCCAAGATTGACGCTCATCTCCCATGATGTGTCCATAAAAAATGTCACCATCAGGTTGCTGAAATTGAATTTCTTCAGAAGAAGCATGAATGCCAAAAAGGAATGGGCAAAGAAGAATTAAGATAGAAATAGTTCGAATTGTTTTTTTCATCATGTTTAATATTAGTGTGAAAAGTGGGGAATTCAAAAGGGGAAACAAGATTTAGGTAATTTTTAAAAAATCTGAATAAAAGTTATAGGAAAATGATTTATTAAAAAGTTAATTTGCGAGACTTCATTACAAGAAAAATCTATTATTTTGATTCAAAAACAAAGAGATTACAGACTTACTTTAATCATGACGTTGGCTTTGAGCCTGTGGTATTGTGAAAAACCAGAAGAAGAGACTGTCGCCAATTCTGAATCACTTAATACCTTATCGGACCTAACAATTGGCTCTGGTACAACAGGCGCTGTCTCTGAGTATTTTTATAATTTCGACAACGATTTGGATGCAGAATTTTATCTTTTTAGTCAAAGCAAGTTTTCGTATAGTTATGATAAATATCTAACGACGCTTTCTGAAGAACCTCCAAAAATGACGCTTAAGTCCTTTCCTGATTATTTGGTAGCAATTACTCCGAATTCAAGCGAACTATTAGCCCGATATCCTATTGATTCCTTATCTGTTCAAGATATCCGTACAGATTCAGTAACATTAACTTCCACTCAATTTAAAAATGTTGAATCGATTGAATGGGATTTAGATGCAGAACCAAGTTTTCAACGATATAAGCCCAATAATTCAGATTGGCAACAGGCAGATACAACGATTACATATATTGATACGGTTGAGATATCTGCTTACTATGCTGTGATTGATACTCCTCTCATTGAGGCGGGTATTATGTTTGTTGACTCTTCGGAGTGGAGAGATACTTCCTATGCTTTTGTAAACGAAACACCTTTGTCCTTTTCAAATGCTTTTGTTTTTATCAAAAAACAAATCAGCGCAGATTCTCTTTTTTATCGCGTAAATACAGATTGTAACGACAATAATGCTTGGGATGTAGGCGAAACCCAAAATTATGATTATAATAATGATGGTGATTTGACTGACGTTGTGCTTGAGTATGAAGACAAAAATAATAATGGGCAATATGACACAAGCGCAGATTCAGTTATTTTTGATTACAATAATGATGGTGAAATAGGTCTCGCATTCGAGTTTACAGATCGCGGAAACAGTCTGTGGGATCCTGAAGAAGCATATTATGATGTAGATAGCGATGGTGCATATACTTTGAGTGAGCCTTATCAAGATCGAAATTGCAATGATGTTTGGGATGGAGCTGAGGATTATACCGATGCCAATGCAAATGGAATATATGACGAGGGCGAAGTCTTTGTCGATCGGGGAAATGGGCTTTATGATGTTCTAGAAGTTTTTACCTGGGTTCATGCAGATGAGGACTCAACAAAAGGTTTGTTTGAAGTCGATGAAGTGCCCAATAATTTGATTGTTGATTGGGCGAATTTTGATTCACCGGATGTCAAAATGGAAATTAATCTTAATGATGATATTACAGATCGACACGGAAACATTTTTTCGAATTTGATTGAAGAAGTTTCCTTTACAGATGTGAAGCAGGCACAAGTGGATGATATCGATTCATTGGTTACGTTATATACACATGATGTGGTTGCGAATATTGCAGATGGCGTCAATCCAGAAGATTATTACATTGCCAAATCTGAATGGACGCGTGAAATGCCTGGAACGGGTGAAATTGTTCGGGGATATCGTTATCACCTTTATCGAGAAGATGGTGATATTATAGAGCTGGTTTATCCAGGGTATTTTTTGATGCCAGGTTATTATTATAATGAAAACCAAGTGGCGAATGGTTTTTGGCATAAAACAGAATTAGAAGAAGAAATATTGCTGTACACATATAATGGTGAATTGCGTGATGGTGAGCGTGTTGAGTGGACTGATACTGATACGACTGGAATCGCCATTTATACTATTGAAAAATCTTACCAAGTCGATAATTATTCTAGCGGTATCTCGGTCGCTGCTGGAATAGGAAATCGTGGATGGGTTCAAAATGATTCTATATTTTGTGTGAGGGATTCTTCTTATTTTGGCAGCACTGGTGAATTCGAAATTTCAGATTGTCCAGGTCTGGATACGACCTATTACGATTGTTTTCGCATAACCAGTGAAATCACAACCACCATGCTCGGTTCCGGTGTTGAATTTGGACAGCGTGTGATTACTTATCTCGTTAAAGGACAAGGGGTAGTAAAAGAGGAAGTATATATTCGTTGGACAGAACATCCCTATTTTACAGACGGATATGAGGGGCTAATAGATGAGAATGGCCAGGTATGGATTGGTTTAAGTCGTATAGAACTGAGTGCTTTTAATGAAGGTTCATCCGGTGGTCTTTTTAGACAATTGACCCGTCCTGTCGAAATGATTGATATGGATCGATTTGATGCTGTTCCTGATTTTAATTTTGACCCATTTAAGCCAGCAAAAAGTGCCGGCATTCAAACCATTGAATTAAATTATTGATTTATGAATATCTTTAAAAAAATTAATAGTGTTATTTTGCTTATGAGTTCATTACTATTTGCAGGAACGGATGGTACCATCCGTGGTAAAATAACGGATATGGATGGAGTTGGCCTTCCTGCCGCTAGCATTTACTTGCCAGAAATTGGTTTAGGAGCGATGGCGAATGTTGAGGGTGATTATATTATATTAAATATTCCAGTCGGCACTTATGACGTGGTCGTCCAAATGGTTGGTTACCAAAAACAAACCATGAAAGATGTTCGTGTCTTGATGGATCAAACAGTTTGGTTAAACTTTAAATTACCCATCGAAACAATTGAAGGAGAAGAAGTTGAAGTGTTGGGCGAACGTCCTATGGTGGAAAAAGGAACAACATCGAAAAAAGTAACCGTGAGTAAAGAAGCCATTCAATCATTGCCAATTAGAAATTTATCTGATTTATACAGCCTGCAATCGGGTGTGGTTAAGGTTGAGAGTCGGACAAAAGGCGTACCCGACCATGAAGAAAGAGGCTTGGAAGAAATTCATGTTCGGGGTGGACGAAGCGGCGAAGTCTCTTACATGATGGATGGTATGTATCTTCGAAATCCTATCTTTGGTGGCATTGGATCTGGGACAAGACTTAATCTATTTGCTGTGAAAGAATTTGATTGGCAGCCAGGTGGATTTAATGCAGAATATGGAGATGCGCAATCGGCGGTTTCCAACTGGCATACGAATAGTGGTGGAAACGAAATGGAATACCATTTCCGTTATGAAACGAGCTTGCTTGGTGCCCTTTTGAATGATTTAGCAGGAAACACAGAGGACAATCAAAACTATGACCGACTCCGGGGTTATGACGATTATAACTTTGGCGTGGGTGGCCCTTTGTTGTTTTTACCCAAATTATCTTTTTGGGTTTCTGGGCAATATACCAATGAAGCCAACTATTCTGTGTATGAATTTGACGATAAAGCATATTTGGGCTTTGATCAAGATTCGAATTATGATACCTTAGCTTTGAATATGAACAACCTTGTCAATCCTTGGGATGACGTAACTGGATTTCGTGGATTTGGTTACGAAAAGACTTGGGATGTTTTTGGGAAATTAACTTATAAATTCTCCAATAAGCTTCGATTTCATATGGCGTATTGGCAAGTTTCTAATCAACGTATGTCTTTTAACCCAAGGTATCTATATTGGGATGATGGGCGCAATGAGCTTTTCAGAGATACGTATCGTTATAATTTTGAGATTAACCAATCTTTAACGCCTCGTACATTCTATTCAGTGCGTGCTTCACGGTTTATTCAAGACCAGTTTACGGGTGTTCGATGGAGAGATAATGATAAAGATGGTTTCCCAAATTGGTTTGAATGGCGACATTCCGCTGGGAATAAAATGATTTCAGATCCAGACAATCCCAATGTGATTCCCTATACGGTTGGAGAAGATGGAGATACGATTCGATATACAATGAGAGATGAGAGAAGTGGATGGTATCATGGTGCAGAACCCGGTTTGTGGAATTGGGAAACAGCTGAAGATTTTAATGATGTAAATGGTAATGGGATTTTTGATGTTGGCGTTGATGTTTTTGAGGACAGCCAAGACGAAAATGGAAATGGTTTGTGGGATGGACCTGTTTTGACGGAGGCACTAAGATATCGTGATGGCGATTATTGGTTGGCGCCAGAAATGTATGAAGATTATGAAAACTTCTACGATTTGCGACATGTAGATATTCAGTACAATAATGTCCCAGGAAATATTGGGAGACAATTTCGAATCTATACAGGGTTGGAAGACGATCCATATTATTATATGATGAATATGGATGGAGATACTTGGATAGAAGAACGCACATTCGGTGGGCATGATAATTTCTTTACGACCTCTCGTGCGGTTACAGATGAAATTCGTTTAGATATAACATCGCAAATAACGGATAATTGGAAGCTACGAACAGGTTTTGATTATAAGTACCATCAACTCAATTTTTATGAAGTGAAATATCCATGGATGGGGCAAGCGGCATTTATTCAGACATTTGCTGAGTATTGGCAAGATACTGGCGTAGATGGATTATTGCCCATCGACGAAGGATACGAATCTGCCGATTTGGGTGAAGGGAATGGACGTTGGGATGAAGGCGAGGCTTTCCAAGATGCGAATAAAAATGGTCAATGGGATGATTTCCGTGAACCAGAGGAATTTTCTGCTTATGTCCAAAATACCTATGAAGTGCCTTGGATGGTTATTAACTATGGAATGCGTGTAGATATGGTGAATTATAACACACAGATTTGGGCAGATACTTTAGACGCGTATTCTCCTGGTCGTCCTTGGTTTTTTGCCGATTTGAATGAAAATGATATCTGGGATGCAGGAGAAGCGGCGGATGACCAAGCTGGATTACCTCATCAAAAAGTGTTTTTGAAAGATTCTGATTGGTTTTATAAAATCAGTCCGAGATTAGGGATATCTCACGTGATTACGGATAAAGCCATGTTTACTTTTAATTATGGGCTATATTATCAAACCCCCGTTTATCAGAATGTGTTTTTGAATACAAATCGTATCGCAGATCCTGAAGAGATTTTTGAGGAAGGTTCAGAATCAAGCTCTATTGGAAATGGAACCATGAATGCTGAAAAGACCCAAGAATATTCCGCTGGATTTAATGTGCAGGTTACCAAAACATGGGCGTTTGGATTATTGTTGTGGGTTAAGGATATGGATCAATGGTCTCGTTTCTCTACAGAGCGAAGTGGTGTTTATACTTATAAAGTTATGAATAACGGTGATTATGGTTCTGCAAAAGGAATTGATTTCACCTTAGAACAAAGGGGGAGGCGCTTCCATTCATCGCTTCAATATACCCTGTCTATAGCCAAGGGTAATGGCGAATATGCTTGGGAATCAATTTCTGGAGTTTATGTGGATGCGCCTTCGCAAGAATTTATAATGGGATATGATCGGACGCATGATTTAACCTTTTCTTCTTATACGACATTACCTTTTGGCCTCAACGCAGGCCTAACGGCTTTTTATCAATCTGGTTATCCCTATACGCCTTGGATTTTTGCAGGCCGAGATCCAAAAGAAGATGCGGCTAATATAAATACCAAGCGTGCTCCTGCATACAAGACGGTTAATCTCTCTTTCTCAAAATATGTTACACTTGCAAGACAGAGAATCTCTCTAGGTCTGAATGTTTATAATTTATTGGATATTCGGAATCCTTTGGATGTGTATCCATTATCAGGAAAACCTGGCGATCCGGGTGAATATTATACCAAGCGAGTGGGGTTACCTAGCGCAGATACTTATTTGTCTTCAGCTTATTATGATAATCCTTGGAATTATTCTTCGCCAAGAGAGTTTAACTTTTATATTCGTATGGACTTTAATTAAAACATGAAATTGAGAATTAAAAAATATATGCCAATTATAGGTTTAGTACTTTTGAGTGTAAGTGTTTTTGCATCTGAGCCAAAAACGGTTCAAGCCAATAATGTGCCTCAAATGGGTTCAAGTCCAGTGGCGCGTATTGGTGATTATCCATTCCCTACTAATCCAATTTCAGATAGAGCAATTGGGTATATTCTTCAAGGAAAGGCAAAAAGTGCTTTAGGCAATTATGGAAATTTTATTAATTGGGATGAGCATCCAGCGGGGATGTGGGGAGATTATACTTATTTGCCTTCTGTGGCTTTTTTAGCAGGAGTTAAAGGGCATCAATATGCGGCTGAATTTGCTTGGGAATATGTATCGAAAGTAGAAGATAGCGATGGTGCTATTCTTTACCAAATTTGGGAGTCTCGTGATGCTTATGCAGATTGGTATTCGGATAATGGTGACACCAACTATGTGGGAATTTTATTTGAAGCGGATAGGGATGATGGTCGGTGGAATCCTGATAGCGTTGCAAAAAAAATGAGTGTTAATGAAATTTCGGGTGCCTATCAATGGGGTTTGAGTGAAGATAATGGTGCTTTATTTATTTCGCTCTTAGGAGAATTAGATCCCAGTGAATATTCGAGTCGTGTTGGATTGATTTATCCTTGGGCATTGCGTCCTGCATTAAAAGAACGCACAGACGATTTTGACCTATACAATTATGGAAATGATAATGAAGAATGGACGAAAGATGACGTTCAAGATTACTATGGTGCAACGGTTGGAGAATCTTGGTTCACGCGATGGGATCCATCGACAAACACCGATTGGCATGCTTCGACCATGTCTCGTATAAATACCCACAATACGGAAGTGGATGCGGGAACGATCTTTGGTGAGACGGACTTTACCGATCCAACAGATACGTATCCAGTTTTAGCTCACTCAGCATTTTCTCAAACGTGGCCATTGCGTTTTGTAGAGGAAACGAATGGATATGAGCCATATTGGCCAGGATGGTGGTCGCAAAATTATAATGTGAATTTACCTGGCTGTGATGGTTCTAGATTGACGCCAGAATGTTGGGAGCCTGTGCCGGGAAGATTTATTTCTGACATGGATGTTTATATGGAGTTCGATGATCGGTGGGCGCATCGAGGTAATAACGTTAACACGAACAATGAATATGAGCAGACGGGTTATCCATTAGGTCTTAAAGTGATGGCAGAAGCCCATTCTTACGGTGTGTCTTATGCGGAAGATATTTTGTTTGTTACGGTCAAAGTTCGTAATGAAAGTGGTGATTGGTCCGCGACGGATGAAAATGGCGATCCTGTTTTGGATATCAATGGTGTTCAAAAAACGGGTGAGGGAATGATTATGCCCGATGGAACAAAATTGAATCGCGGAAAAGGATTCAATTATCAAGATTTATCTTTGGGCTTTTATATGGACGCGGATGTTTTGGTTGGTGATATTGGTGGATATAACTCAGGGTTACATACCAATGATGATGATTTTATGGAATATTATGATTGCGCAACACGGCCAGAGGGATGCCAAGAAATCAATGGTCAACCTCTGCGTGTGAGTATGGCTATGATTGGTGATTTTGATGGTTCGAGTGGCATGGCATCTGGCTTTGCTATGGATCCAAATACGCCTTCGCCTGGGAATGGATTTGGCGTGGTTGCAACTCAATTGTTAGATACTCCTCGAGCCACAGAAGCGGTCGATTTGGATCAAGATGGAACTGATGATATTCTACCTGGAGAACCCTTAAAAATGACGGACTGGCATTGGTTTGATTGGTATAATCGTCCTGGTGTGGTTAATCGAGAAGGTGATTCTAACTGTTGTGCGGGAGACAAAGGCAAACCGCAAGCACGCAATAAAGAAGAAATTTTACTCAAACTAATGATGGGTGATACTGTGAACCTAAGTCAGAATGAAAAAACATGGTTTTTCCACACGCCAGATCCAGTTACAGATTTAGGTATTGCCCTCAATCCTCATTTTGATTCACTTGAAGGATTAATGGAAGAAGATGCTTTTAATGAAGGTGAAAAAGGATTGGATGGTGTATTTATCATGAGTTGTGGACCTTTTGATTTACCTGTGGGGCGTGAAGTGCCATTCTCTTTTTGTATTATTTTTGGACAAGATAAAGAAGATTTAATCAATAATGCTCGTTTTGCTCAAGTGATGTATAATTCTCGGTATCAAGGATTTACGCCACCGTCTCGACCCACTTTATATTCAGAAACATCCGCGGGAGAAGTTCGTCTTTATTGGAATGACGTAGCCGAAGATGGAGAAGATGTTGTGACAGGTTACTCCGATTTTGAAGGTTATCGTATTTATAAAAGTATAGATGGTGGGCAAAATTGGGGTGGCCCAGATGATATGATTTATGATACAGATGGCATTTTCGTAGGATGGCGCCCAATGGAACAATGGGATTTGAGTGCTTATGATGATTCTGTCCATTGTGTTTATCGCAATGATGATTGTGATGATGGAAATAATCGTGGACATGCAATTCAAGGGCAAGATCCATTTTTTCCTTGGTTTAATTTAGGGGAAGATACTGGATTTGAAGCTATTCGATTGGATAAAGCAGATTGGAAAGTTGTTGACTCAGATACGTTTAAGTATATGTTAGTGGATGATGAGGTAGTTGATGGGATGGAATATGCTTATGCCGTAACGGCTTATGATATGGGTGTAGAAACGCCAGTGAGTATCAAATATATTGAAACCGAAGAGGGGTTCATTGCAGACTCTGTTGTGAATCATTCTAACCCAGATAGCTGGGCTGACCCAGATGGATATGCCAGTATTGAGAACTCAAAAGGTACTACTGTATTAGATCGTAATTTTGTCAAAGTATATCCCGGAGTTGTGCCACAAGATAATTTAGATAAAGTATCCGTTGTTCCAAATCCTTACATCGTTCATTCTCCTTACAATGAAACAGAGTTTCTAAAGCAGATTCGATTCACCAACCTTCCGAGTAAGTGCCAGATAAAGATATTTACGGTAACGGGAGAATACGTTTTTACAGTCAAACATGATAATGAAGAAAGTGGCAATGCAATCTGGGATATGAGAACAGTCAATAATCAAGAAATTGCCCCAGGACTTTATATCTTTTATGTAGAACAATTGGATGCTTCAGGTGGCGTTGTTTCGAATCATATTGGGAAATTCGCGGTAGTTCGATGAAGCGAGTCCTAATTTTCAGCCTATTTTTCAGTTTGTCGTTTGGTCAATATCGTGATATCCCGGAAGTAGTTACGAAAGTTGCTACATCAGCTGGGAATTGGCTAAAGATAGAAACGGGAGCTCGCGCTATTGGTATGGGTGGAGCCTTTGTTGCCGCGGGTGAAGGTATTTCTGGTATTCCCTATAACCCCGCATCCATCGCCTTTGTAGAATCATCAGAGACGTATTTTGCTAAGACAAATTATTTAGCGGGTATTACGCATAATGTTGTCTCTTATGGGACGCGTGTCGGCTCATCTGACTTTGTAGGCTTTCATCTTTTTTACTTGAATAGTGGTGATATGGCTGTAACCAACGAATATTTCCCAGATGGAACGGGAGCAAATTTTCGTGTTTTATCTATGGCTTTTCGATTGACTTATGCACGACGATTAACGGATCGTTTAAAAGTGGGTGGTTCGCTTAACTATATTCGAGATCAGATAGATGAAACTCAAATGCAAACGGCTGCTTTTGATATTGGTTCTAATTTTGACACAGGGATTTATGGTTTTATACTTGGGATGAGTATTAGCAATTTTGGTCCAGAAGTCCAGTATGGGGGAGAAGGCTTACATCAAGTGGTTCCAGATACGATTGATATTGATGAACGTTTGAGTAAGATTACAGAGAAGTTCCCATTGCCTCTTGTATTTAGGGTAGGTGTTAAGAATGAAATTATGGGAAAAAATGGCACCTTTATTAAGAATGAAACCCATGGACTGATTGTATCAGCTGATGCTATAAACCCCAGTGATTACACATTGAATGGTTCCGTAGGTTTAGAATATGGCTGGAAGAATGTAGCTTTTGTTCGGTCTGGATATCATTTAGGTCATGATACAGCTGGTTTTACGGCAGGCGTGGGTGCCAATATCCGCATGGGTGTTATGAGCGCAAGCGTAGATTATGCTTTTTCTGATTATGATGTTTTGATCAGCACCCACCAAGTGGGATTAAGCGTGGAATTTTAATGATGCAAATACAAAAACTTTTTCTCTTGAGTCTTGTATTGTTTACTTTTCTATCTGGACAAAATGCTCCATTATCACCAACAGTTTATGCAACCGTTAATCACAATAGTATTCTTGTATCATGGGATGCACTTGCAGAGACGTCGATTGATTCTTTAACGGGATATGCTGATTTTGAAGGCTATCGTATTTACCGGAGTCAAGATGGCGGGGAAACTTGGGGATCTGTTAGTGATAAATTATATGATTTTGATGGCCATTTTGTCGGTTATCTTCCCTATGTGCAATTTGATCTGGATGAAGAACATGATGCTGCACATTGCATTTATACAGCTGATGCCTGTGAATCTAATGATCCAAAACGAGAAGTTTCCATTTATGGTTTAGATCCTTTGAATCCAAGGTTTAGTCTTGGAATTGACGCTGGAATATCTTACGCTTTTATTGACTCCAATGTTGTAGATGGTATTGAATATACGTACACCGTTACCGCCTATGATATGGGGCTTCAAGGTTTTTCTGTTGAATATTCTGATGAAGATGGAGATGGCATTTTTGTCGCAGATACTACTTTTCCTGCTACAAATCCAGGACATATTTTAGGTCCTGATACATTGGTTTATTATGATTACACTGGAGAAATAATTCGACGCGTTCCAAATCCAAATAGAGGATACTGGAGTTTGGAATCACCTAAAGGACAATCGGCTGAAGATCAGAATTTTATCACCATTGTTGCTGGTTATACGGCAAGCAATATTACTTTTCCAGCTGCAGATGATATTGACGCTTTATTCTCAGGCGCTTTAGATAATTTAGGAACGGGCGATAGAGATTATTTTATCGTTGATCGTCGAGAGTTAAAAAGAAGAACACTTAAATTTGAAGTGAATGCATCTCAAGGTGAAGATGCTGTGGATGGAATGGCTTGTGAATATCCATCTCTATTTATTTATGAAATTGATGATTCAGTTAGTCAGACGCCCTCCACACTTGTTTCTCTTTTACTTTCTGATTATGATAGTCTTGCCGTGGATTCCTTATTGGATTTACCAGATGCAGAATCAGATGGAACAATTATAACACATCCAGACTATCTCATGGTTGCTGATTTTGATGCGTGGAGTGATTTGCTCGATGGTATTCGTTTTAAATTTGACCATAGTATTCCTTTATATCCGTTCGCAGCGCCGAATGCGGTTGAAATTTTAAATATGGATTTTAATTTAGATACCCTCATATTTGAACAGTTAGAAATTAATTTCAGTTACACAAATTTAGCATCATATAATCGTCGTCTTAATTTTGATTATTTAATTGAGTTTTTTGATGAACCTACAGCAGATTCATTAAACGGAGTAGGCTTTCCATTTCGATTTACGAATTTATATACTGGAAAAAAAGTTGGGTTTAATTTTGATGATTTCACAGAAACTTTTGATTTTGAATTAGGGGCTTTTGATAATACTTGGACCAGAAATGAAGCAATTCATTTTATTGGTGATACTTTATTAATCAATGGTGATACACTTTCCGTTTATACATACGATCTTAAGCTTGGCTTCGAAATTAATGATCAAATTGCTTCTGCTATCGCTTGGGATGAGACACGGGAATATTCTGAAGAAGAAAGAGTCTTCTACAAAAATATGTTATGGAAAGCAGTATTGGTGACCAGCGATGAGCCTACTCCTTATTTTGTTGATACTGACGGTGACGGAGAGAATGATAATCCATGGCGCTTAGACTATCCATGGCAAACCGGAGACTCAGTGATTGTCCGCCCACAAAAATTTTACGTAGATGGAGACCATTGGATTGCCAATATGGAAATTTTAGGTGCATCTCATGATGTGGCGGACTCCACATTGCAAGAAATAAAGGTGGTGCCCAATCCATATTTGGTTCATTCTAGATTCAACGAAACCCAAACAGATCGAAGATTAAGATTTACCCATTTGCCCCAAAAATGTAGAATCACTATTTACACAATTACAGGAGAAGTGGTAACAACCATCGATCATGAAAGTGAGTATGATGGTAATGCGTGGTGGGATTTACGAACAAGTAATGGAGACGTGGTTGGACCAGGTCTATATATTTATTTTGTTGAGACTGAAAATGGTTTTACTCATATCGATAAATTCGCGGTAGTTCGATGAAGCGAGTCCTAATTTTCAGCCTATTTTTCAGTTTGTCGTTTGGTCAATATCGTGATATCCCGGAAGTAGTTACGAAAGTTGCTACATCAGCTGGGAATTGGCTAAA